>Kit_p1__coassemble_295_pt1 | contig 27619 bp, 22 predicted proteins | sample Kit_p1__metabat2_high_PE_008 | metagenome-assembled genome bin Kit_p1 | reverse complement strand
TTTTGACCTTTCATCAGTCGTGTAGCTCGCTACAATCCTTCTTCAAGACCCAAAAACGCCTCAAAAATTAAGGCAAATCTTGAATTTCATAAAAGTTCAGACGACTTCATAAAATAAATTTAAATACCTACTTATCGCTGCAAATACACGCTCATTCGGCGTAAGAACCAAAGAAAGAGGGTGTTTCTTTTGGCACTGTAAACAGAAAGGGCTAATTTTGCAAAGAATAGGTAAATAAGTAGACGTTGAAAATTATTTTGTAAATGCTTTGCCCAATCTGTGTACTTAAAATCGCGCTATTTTAATGTATAACGTATTTTGAACATCTGCTTATAATAAAAACAGGCTATGCCGCTCAATGTGGCAATACCAGTCTGTAACCCTTACTCCGTAAGAAAAACAAAAACTGCTATGTCGAAAGAAAAAATCATACTCACGGGCGACCGCCCTACCGGTAGACTGCATATCGGACACTATGTCGGTTCACTGAAACGACGCGTAGAATTGCAAAACGAAGGTGATTTCAAAAAAATGTTTGTGTTCATCGCCGATGCACAGGCACTCACCGACAACATCGAAAACCCCGAAAAGGTTCGTCAGAACGTGATTGAGGTAGCACTCGATTACCTGGCAGCCGGACTCGATCCGAATAAAGTAACCATCTTTATCCAAAGCCAGATTCCCGAACTTTGCGAACTTTCGTTCTACTTCATGGACCTCGTGTCGGTGAGCCGTTTGCAGCGTAACCCAACCGTGAAAACCGAAATCGGTATGCGCGGCTTTGAATCGAGCATTCCCGTAGGTTTCTTTACTTACCCCATCAGCCAGGCAGCCGACATTGCAGCCTTCCGCGCTACGACCGTACCTGCCGGCGAGGACCAAAAGCCCATGTTGGAACAGGCTACCGAAATTGTACGCCGCTTCAACTACATCTATGGCGATACGCTCGTTGAACCCGAAATCATGTTGCCGCAAAATGCTGTGTGCTGCCGTCTACCGGGAACCGATGGTAAAGCAAAAATGTCGAAGAGTTTGGGTAACTGCATCTACCTGGCAGAAACTGCACAGGAGGTGAAGAAAAAAGTGATGTCGATGTACACCGACCCGACGCACATTCACATCGAAGACCCCGGACACATCGAAGGCAACACCGTGTTCACCTACCTCGACGCATTCAGCCGTCCCGAACACTTTGCCGCTTACTGGCCCGAATACCAGTGTCTGGACGAAGTGAAGGAACACTATCAGCGTGGCGGACTCGGCGACATGAAGGTAAAAAAATTCCTCAACAACATCCTGCAGGAAGAACTTACCCCCATTCGCGAACGCCGTGCCGAATTTGAAAAAGACATTCCCGCCGTTTACGAAATGCTGCGAAAAGGCTGCGAAGAAGCTCGCAACATTGCCGCACAAACGCTCAGCGATGTGCGCCGCGCAATGAAAATTAACTACTTCGACGACGCTGAACTCATCGCAGAACAAGCAAAACGCTTCGGAGGTAAATAAAATATAGGTAAAAACTTGGCATAATAAAAAGATTTACCTAACTTTGCAACCCGAAACCGCTATGTCGCACCTGTGATACAAACAAACTGATAATCAGTTGAACCAAAGGCTGAGACAAATAACGGAAAAGAGTGAGAAGGTGCCTGCTAAGGCCATGAGACCGTGAGGCCTGTACGCATAGTCGGTAGCTGACCTCGCCCACTCGCTTGATATGTATATCAAACAAAAAAACAGCATAACACAATGAAAAGAACATTCCAACCCCACAACAGAAAAAGAAACAACAAGCATGGTTTCCGTCAGCGTATGCAGACGGCTAATGGTCGTCGCGTATTGGCTTCGCGTCGCGCTAAGGGCCGCAAAAAACTGACTGTGTCTGACGAAGTACACGGCAAGAAGTAAAATATACGCACCACAGCTTAGTGGTTTTTTGATTATAAGAAGGGGTTTACAAGCTATCTGCAAAATACTTGTAAACCCCTTTCTTTGGCTACATCCCCCAAGGGTGTGCCTTTTTTGTATAAACTGAATTATACGCAGGTGCTGAACAAGCATTGATGCTCTCCATCTAAACAATCTGCCGTTCGGCAGCAACGGCCTACGCTGAAACCAGCACCTGATTACCGACAAACCTTTTCCTCCCTTTTTCGTAAATTAAAGATTTTCGTTCACCGCAATAGCCACACTTCATCCAATGAAAACCTTTACCTACGCACAAATCTGGACCATTGCCTACCCCATTCTTATCAGCACCCTCATGGAACAGCTCATAGGCATGACCGATGCGGCTTTTTTAGGGCGCGTCGGCGAAATTGAACTGGGTGCTTCGGCATTGGGCGGCATTTTTTACATTGCCGTATTCATGCTGGGCTTCGGATTCAGCATCGGCGCACAAATACTCATGGCACGCCGCAACGGCGAAGGAAACTACGAACGCATCGGCACCATTTTTTATCACAGTTTGGCTTTTCTGTTTCTCATGGCCTGCACGCTCTGTGGACTCACCCACTGGCTGGCACCGGTGATATTGGAAAACATCATCTCGTCGCACGCTGTGTTCGAAGCCACCAATGCCTATATCGACTGGCGCGTATTTGGCTTTTTCTTCGCCTTTATCAACGTCATGTTTCGCGCCTTTTATGTAGCTACCACTCAAACCCGAACCTTGACGCTGAATTCCGTAGTCATGGTGTTGAGCAACGTAGTGTTTAACTACGTACTCATTTTCGGTAAATTCGGTTTGCCTGCCTTAGGCATAGCCGGAGCAGCCATTGGTAGCTGTCTGGCCGAAATGGTTAGCAGCTTATTCTTTATCGTTTATACCTGCCGCCGCATTCCTTACGCCCAGTATGCACTCAACCGTCTGCCCCGGTTCCGCTTTAACCTGTTAGGCAAAATTCTCGGCATCAGCGTGTGGACCATGGTGCAAAACTTCCTTTCGCTGGCCACTTGGTTTCTCTTTTTCCTCTCGGTCGAACACTTGGGCGAAAGCAGCCTTGCAGCCACCAACATTGTGCGAAACATTTCCTCGTTCACCTTCATGACCGTCATAGCTCTGGCCTCAACAGCCAGTACCCTTACGAGCAACCTTATTGGAGCCGGACACATCGAAAGCGTACGCCCAATGCAGAACCGCGTGGTGCGCATGGGCTTTGTGGTACTTGCCCCGCTAATTGCCGTAATTGGTTTCTTCCCCGATGCGGTTATGAGCATATTTACCAACGACGCTGCGCTGAAAGCTACTGCTCGTGGAGCACTTTATGTGATGCTGTCATCCTACATATTTACCATTCCTGCTCAAATTCTGTTTCACTCCGTGAGCGGAACGGGCAACACGCGCACGGCACTGGTAATTGAAGCCACAGCCCTATTCATTTACTGCATTTACATTGGCATTGTCATATTCCACTTCCGCGTAAGCCTGCCCTACTGCTGGCTGAGCGAACACGTCTATGCCGTGTTTGCCCTGATTTTCTCGTTTATCTATTTGAAATTCGGAAACTGGCAAAAAAAGCAGTTCTGACACCTTGCACTGAAAGCATACGCTTGAATCTGCCACGCGTGTGGCAATCGTAGCAAAAAAAATCCCGTCAGGTAACACAGATGATACCTGACGGTTTTTTTTTGCGTCATGAATTCGGCTTTTAACCCAAAAAATAAGTACATTTGCTGCTAACGAAGCAAAACCTGAATCGATATGCAGTTCATTTTCAAATCAATAATCCTTTCACTCTGCATTTGCCTGTTTGCTCCACTCTTGCCGAGCTGTGGCAAAATTGAGCTGACGGATGATCAAACAGAAAAACCAGACGATGAAGGCGGTGACGACCATAACCAGCCTCCCACCGACAATCCCGACGACTACGCGCTGAATGTGTGTCAACTACCCGATGTGGCCGACGGCACCGAAGTATATGTGGCGGGCTATATTGTGGGCTTCGTCCCCGTTCCCGGAAGTATCAAGAACATGGTGTTTGGCACTGCTGATGCCGAGGCAAGCAACCTGGTGATAGCCGATTACCCCGACGAAACCGATCCGAAACGCTGTGCGGCCGTACAACTGACCAAGGGCACTGAGGCACGCGAGGAACTAAACTTGCTCGACCATCCCGAAAACCAGGGAAGGGCTATATACGTTGGGGGCATCAAGCAAAAGTATTTCGCTGCTCCGGGCGTCAAAAACGTCAAGGAATTTGGCTTTATCAACGATGATGACCCCACAAAACCCGACAAACCTGCTGAACCCGACAAACCTACGGAACCCGACAAACCTGTCCAGCCAGTTAAGACATTTCCTATACTGAAAACAGAAAGCCCTGCTGTTCCCTTCGAAGGATGCTGATGCGCTATGACTTGCCGAAAAAATGCCATTCACACAAATAACAACGAATGAAACATGAATGCAATGAATATTTTTAAAAAAGTAGTAAAGAAAATTGAATGTAACGATTTTACACGAACAATCATACTTATCGGCATAGCTGCTTTGACTTTGCTACTGATTTACAACATAGGAAAATACGTAGGTCAAATTCTTACAAACCTATGAACTACCGCCAAGCTGACAACTTGGCTGAATCTGGAAAAAAACTGAAAGGGTGGTTCTGATTATTCTGACAGGTCAATTTGTACCTATCAAAATTATCAGAACCACCCTTATCGTCAATTACTGTGCCGTAAAGCAATAGCTTCCATCGAGGTCGTTAAACGTAACCACCCATTTTCCCTGAGCCACAGGAATATTGTCGCCACCATCCTTGCCGTAACCGGCAGGGAAAGCACTGCCACCCCAGTTGGGTGCCCATCCGGGCTGAAGGAACTTGGCCGTAGTCGGACCTGCGGTTGCGTCGATAGTGTAGGTCCACACATGGTTGTGTCCGGTCATTGAAGCTGTGGTATTCACAGGCTTCATGGCTGTTTCGGTGTTCCATCCATTGAAATCGCCGGCAATGAGCATCGTCGGGTAAACCGTGGCAGCAAGGTCAGCTGCTTCGATGTTGATTTGGTCGTTGCGCGTGTCGAGCGTCAGGGTGTAATAGCCGTTGGACGGCACAATGAAGTTCTTCGAATTTCCATCGTTTTTCACACCGGTGAGCGCACCGTCAGATGTACCCCACTGGTTATCCCAGCTACCAGGAGTCTGAATCAGTTTGAATCCGTCGGTAGTAAAGTAGCCAGTAAATGTGAGCATACCTTTACCCGTTTTTTCGTCGTATTCGTAACCGTCGACTACTGAAAGCGGATAAATTGATGTTCCTACGGCATTCAGCGCATTGTTCCATTTACCATCACCAATGCAACCGCCAATCAGATACCACATTTCGACAGGAGCCTTTTCCAATGCAATGTAATACGGCATTACTTTCAACTTCACCACATTGGACACAACGGGATTATGTCCTCCGGCCGAAGCGGCAATACGTAAATTGAGTTCGTACGCTGCCGGAATATTTTGCGCATCCCATTTGAGGAGCTTAAGGAGCGTTTTGTTCAGTTCTTCAGTCTTGATTTTGGTGGCACACTGCGTGGTGGCTTCGCCCAATGTTGCATAGTCAGCCACCTTGCTACCATTTTCGTCGGCCTCAGCCTCGGCTAATGAGGTGGTAAACGAACCGGTAGCCGAAACCTGCACTTCGAATGAAGTAACTACAGCCGAACCATTCGAGGTATAGACAGGGCTGTTCCAGCTCAGACTGATTGAATCGGTATTTTTCAAATCTACACCCTGCTCGGCCTTTTCCGGAACATTCATCAGGAATGAGTTAGGCTGAATGAGTGTAGGGTTATCATCGCGGTCATCCTCGCAGGCCGTAAAGGCACACAGGCTGCCAAGCAGCAGGAGAACGGTTGGAAATATCTTTTTCATGATTTATTCAAAGTTATAAGAAACGTCTGTTTGCTTCATCGGGTGAGCAACGCCTTTTTAGCAGGCGTTGCCTTCCGAAGAATCAGCTTAATATCCGGGGTTTTGTACAAGGTTAGGATTGGCATTCAAGTCTGTTTCGGGCAAAGCGTAAATGTTGCGATAGGCTTCGAAACCCGAACCTTCTTTCGTACCGCCCTTCCATTGCCATTTGTAGTCAGAGTTTCCGCCAAACTTGCCAAAACGAATCAGGTCGATGCGTCGACGGCATTCGTAATAGAACTCGCGCGACCATTCATCGCAAATTTGGTTCAGCGTGTAAACACTTTGATTTTTTGCATGTGAGCGGCTACGAAGTTCGTTGATATAGTATGTACCCTCAGACGTTGTGTTGCCCGTACCCGAAAGTCGTGCAGTAGCTTCGGCGTAATTCAGGTAAGCCTCGGCAGCACGGAAAAGGAAGAAGTCGGTGTCGACAAATTGCGTGTTTTGGGCAGCATTACCGTCGGAATAAATGTTATTGAACTTTGAAACACTGTAACCCTCGGTAAATTCTCCGACATTGTCGATGTCGAGCGTGCGGTTCTTGCTGTAAATCAGCGCACGATCGTCGCCAGCCACAGCCAACACTTCTGCCATTGTGCCAGAGGGACAATTATTGTCGGGGAAGAATTTCTGAACAAACTCCTTGCGGGCACGGTTACCGCCCCAAGTTTCAGTTGTGCCTCGTCCGGGAGTTTCGTCGGCCTTGTAGGTCGAAGCTATCAGGAAGAGCGAGGTACCCCAGCTCGTAGTGGTAATACCATCCTGCAACAAAGGCAAAACGGCTTCGATACTGGCACCGTTTTCGCCATTATTGCCCATAAACAGCATTTGGTAGGCACTGTATTTTTCGTTCCCCTGCTTGAACAGTTTGTAGGGCGAATCAATCACCTTTTTGGCATAATCGGCAGCCTTCTGCCATTCAGCCTTACCGGTGTACACCTCGGCATTCAGATACAAACGGCTCAATAGCAACCAGGCTGCTGCTTTGTCGGCCCGTCCGTAGCCCTCGGTTTTCGAATTTTTGGCCTTAGGATCGCTCATTTGCTTTTCGCAATCGAGCAGTTCGCTCTCAATCCAGGCGTACATTTCAGCCCGTTGCTTTTGGGGAGCTTTTTCCGATGACACCTTCGTGACAAAGGGTACATTGCCGAAACTGTCCATTAGGTAATAATAGTAAAGGGCACGCAGAAAGCGAACTTCGGCCGTCATTGTGGCATCGTGGTTGCCACAAGTTTCCAAATACTGGTTGCACACGCTCACACCAAAGTAAAGGCGATAGTAAAATCCTTTAAGCATCGGGTGCGTGGCCCCCCACTGTCCGTAGTTGAAAGCCGAAATTCCTTCGTCGCCCCAGCAGCAAATGCTTTCGTCGGTGGGCAGTTCGTTGGCGTTGAACAACTGGCGGATGAAACCTGTGGTACCACCGTCAAGTCCGTCGATGTCGCAATCACCATTGGCACCTCCTTGTCCGGCCATGGCCATGTTGGCATAACATTTATTGAAAAGTCCGTTTGCGTCGGGAGTCATATTAGTCGACGGGTCGATAGGCGTAACGTCCAAATCGCCCACGCACGAACTCATACCGCAAGTCAGCGCAATAGCTGCTACGGGTAAGATATGTTTGATATATTTTGTAATCATAGTTTCGGTTAGATTTCAAAAATGGCTACTATATGAAACTGTCGCGCATCTCTTTGTTTTTTGAAAGTGAGAGAAATCATTACTCAACAGCCTCTAAAACTTCAAGTTCAAACCCACTTGGAAGCTCATGGGACGCGGATAAAGTCCGTTGTCGATGCCACCGAACACTTCGGGATCGATACCGTCATACTTCGTAATGGTAAACACATTTGAGGCCGAAGCATACACACGGCCGTTAATGCCTTTGTAGCGGGCACCACCAAACAGGTTTTCGAAACTGTAGCCGAGCGTAATGTTGTCGCACTTGAGGAACGAAGCATTCTGCACAAAGTAGTCGGACAAGGCATAATCGTAGCTGCTCCAATTAAGTGCCACGCTTGACATCGGACGGTTTTGCAAATAGCCAAATGAGTTGTCATAGGTTTTTGAAACATTGGCAAATCCGGCTTCCGTGTCGTTGAACACATAGTTACCAAACGAGGCGCGAAGCGAGAAGCCGAAGTCCCAATTCTTGTACTGCAAACGGGTACTCAAACCTGCTGTCCATGGTGCCATCGGGCTTTTATAGAAGTACTTATCGTCCTCGTTGATGCGGCCGTCGGCATTACGGTCAACAAACACGCCCTCAATGGGTTTGCCTGCCTCGTCATATACCTGCTGGTACACATAGAACGAACTGGCGGGATGCCCCACGGCATGAGCCTGGGCATAGTTTCCGATACCGGTCGAAATGCCACCCGTCGGCACATAGTAACCTTCTTTGCCTATCAATTCAGTTATTTCATTGCTGTTGTATGTAGCATTGGCTGTAATTTCCCAATACCAGTCTTTAGTCGAAATCGGTTTGTAGGTCAAAGCCAATTCCACACCTTTATTAACAAGCGAACCAATGTTTGAAGTCACCTGATTGCGGAAGTTCGAACCGGCCGAAACATACACGGTGTTAATCAAATCGGTAGTTTTGCGGTAATAATAGTCGATGCTACCACTCAGTTTACCTTTCAGAATGCCGAAGTCAATACCCGCATTGTAAGTCGTAGTGGTTTCCCACGAAAGGTCGGCATTGTAGGCGTTCGGGCGGTAAAGAATGCCATTGCCAAGAATGGGATAGTAGGAGTCGGGAGTCACATTTGTATTATACGAAGCAAAGTAATTGTAGTCGCCGATGCCCTCCTGCTGTCCGGTTTGACCATAGCCCAAACGCAGTTTTAATTCGCTGAGGAAATCAACATCCTTCAAGAAACTCTCGTCCTTGATGCGCCAACCAAAGGCAAACGAGGGGAATAGTGCCCAATGATCTTTGAAACGCGACGAACCGTCGTAGCGCACTGTAGCAGTAAACAGGTATCGGTTAAGCAGCGTGTAGTTGGCACGACCGAAAAAGCTGACGATGTAATGTTCTGTTTTCCAGTTGCTGCCACTGCCATTGTAACGCGTACCTGCCAGGCTGTTGCCTGCATCGTCAGTTTTCGTAGTGGTTTCGGGGTACAGACCATAGTAATCGCTTTTGCCCTGACGGTGGAAGTGTTGCCATTCGTAACCGCCCATGATGTCGAAGTGGTGATTCTCGTTGAAGTCCTTGAAATACTGCGCGTAGGCATTGAGCGACAGGTTGTATTTATCGATTTTCTCAAAGCCATACCTGCCGTAGTACACATTTTCATTGCCAATAGCCGGACTTTCCCACAGCGTTTGTTTACCCGTTGAGTAATCGGCACCGGCATTCACATGCAGACGCAGGTCTTCAAAGCCATGCACCTTGTAGTCGGCCTCGATATTACCAACAAACGATTTCGACTTGGCACGGTCGTCACGCAAATCGAGCAATGCCACCGGGTTTGTCACGGCATTGCGTTCGAACACATAGGGCCATGTAGGGTCGCTCAGTTCCGAGCCATCCTTAACCCACTGAAAATAATTGCCAAAGTTATTGAATTTGTCGTCATAGTTGCGCACCGTTTGCGTAGGGTCGAAGCGAACTGCCGAACTTACGGCACCCGTGTTGGCATAGCGTGTATTTGCCTGCATGAGTTTACCGTTCAGGTTAAACTTCAAATGATCATCGAAGAACGTGGGGTTCAAATTCACGCTGGCTGTATATCGTTCAAAGTCGCTCGTTCGCAAAATACCCTGCTGATTAGTGTAACCGAGCGTCAGTCGGTACGGCATGTTTTTAAGCCCGCCGGCCAGTGTAATGCTGTGATCGTGGCTCACGCCTGTGCGGTAAATTTCGTCCTGCCAGTCAGTACCTTTTCCGGTAAGCGGCCCGAGTTTGCTGGCTGCTTCAGATTCCGGCCCGTAATAGCTATTGATAAACGAGCGATATTCGTCGGCGTTCATCACATCCAGCGTATTGCGTTTGATGCTGAACGAGGCATAGCCATTGTAGCTCACAGTTGGTTTTTGGGCTTTGTGGCCTTTTTTGGTTGTAATGATAATCACACCGTTCGAACCACGCGAACCATAAATAGCTGTGGCCGAAGCATCTTTGAGCACCGTAAAGGTTTCGATATCGGCCGGGTTAACCATTGACAGAGGGTTCGACAGACCCTTCACACCGTCGTTATCCATGGCCAAACCGTCGATAACGATGAGCGGGTCGTTCGACGCATTGAGCGACGAACCGCCACGAATGCGAATGGAAGCACCTGCGCCCGGAGTTCCGCTGCTCGACGACACGTTGACACCGGCAATTTTTCCTTGAATCATATCCTGGGCATTGACCACCATACCCTTGTTCTTTTCATCGGGTTTGATGGCAGTGACCGAACCGGTGAGGTCGTTTTTACGTGCCACACCGTAGCCAATAACTACGGCTTCGTTAAGTGTCGAATTATCTTCGAGGGTAATCACCATTTTGCCGTTAGCCTTTACGTTGGCTGTTTTATAGCCGATATACGACACGCGCAAATCGGCACCGGCTGCGACACTGATTTTAAAGTTACCATTGGCATCGGTTTGTGTAACAGCTTTGCTACCCGGCACCATGACTGTGGCAAAGGCCACGGGTTCACCGGTTGTATCCTGCACACGTCCGCTCACTGTTACGTTCTGTGCCTGTGCACTGAGCGAAATGCAGGCTCCTGATACCAAAAGCGACAGGAGTCTGTGGTTCAACACATTCTTATTCATGCTATTAGTTTGCTGATTAGTAAATATCGGTTGGATAAGTAAGAGGTTAAGATGCTTAAAGCGTAAAAATAATGCTGAACTTACTTGAAAACATATTCCACATTACTTTTTAAATACACCGTAGCAGCCATGCCCAGCATGAACTGCCACAGTGCAATGATCACATCTAACTTCAAATTCGGATTATTGCGCCATGATGGAAATGGCATAGCCACCGCCACTTGCAGCACGCAGTTTCAGTTTCGTTTTGTTCGTGACCTTCATTTTTCGAATGGTATAGGCCTTCGGGTTCTTGTCCCACGAAGCATCCTTAGCATCGGCATAGATTGTGGCCACGTACTTTTTGCCCGGCGTCAGGAAGTCGAGTTTCAATTCCGACTCATGACCGTTTTCGTCGGCCGTGCAACCAACGAACCAGTTTTCGCTGTTCTTTGCCTTACGAGCCACAGTCAGGTAGTCGCCCGGTTCAGCTTCGAGGTAAAGGCTCTTGTCCCAATCAATGGCCACATCTTTGATAAACTGGAAGGCGTCCATGTGAGCCTCGTAGTGTTCAGGCACATCGGCAGCCATTTGCAGCGGGCTGTACATCGTCACGTAAAGGGCCAGCTGACGAGCAAGCGTTGAACGCACGCGGCTATGATTGTTGGGGTTCATTTTCGAACAATCGGTTTCGAAAATACCCGGTGTGTAATCCATCGGGCCACCGATTTGGCGCGTAAACGGCAAAATGGTGGTGTGGTCAACTGAGTTACCACCGAAACTTTCATATTCAGTGCCTCGTGCACTTTCGTTGGCAATGAGGTTAGGCCAGGTGCGGCAAATACCCGTTGGGCGCGTAGCCTCATGGGCATTTACCATGATTTTGTAGTCGGCCGCCTTGGTCACGCAGTACAAGTAGTGATTGTTCATCCACTGTCCGTAGTGGTGTTCGCCACGCGGAACGATGTTACCTACATAACCGCTCTTTACCGCATTGTATCCGTGGTCAACCATGAACTGATAGGCCTTGTCGAGGTGGCGTTCGTAGTTGCGTGCCGAGCCCGAAGTTTCGTGGTGCATAATCATCTTCACACCTTTCGAGGCTGCATATTGCTGAATGGCTTTTACGTCAAAGTCGGGATAGGGGGTAACGAAGTCGAACACATAGTCCTTTTCATGCCCGAACCAGTCCTCCCAACCTTCGTTCCAACCTTCAACGAGCACTGCATCGAAACCATTGGCTGCAGCAAAGTCGATGTAGCGTTTCACGTTGGCCGTGTTGGCTGAGTGCGTGCCGTTGGGGCGAGCTTTGCTGTAATCGGTTTCGCCGAGTTTCACTGTGGGGAAATCGTTGGTATAGCTCCAGGTACCCTTGTTTGTAATCATGTCCCACCACACACCAATGTATTTGGTAGGCTTAATCCACGAGGTATCTTCTATTTTACAGGGTTCGTTGAGGTTCAGCGTAATACGCGAAGCAAGAATGTCGGCCGCCTTGTCGCTAACGATGACCGTACGCCAGGGCGAAACGCAGGGTGCCTGCAAATAGCCTTTGTCGCCGCGCGCGTCGGGCGTGAGCCAACTTTCGAAGGTACGGGTTTGGTCGTTATAGTTCAAGTGCATCGTCGAATAGTCAATACAAGCGGCCTCGTGCAGGTTGATGTAAAGTCCGTCGTCGGTTTTCATCATGAGTGCTGTTTGCACACCTCCTTCCCAAATAGGTGTCTGCGAGGAATTTTGCGTGACTGCCGCCTTCATTTTTTCGCGAATTTCGCTCAGTCTTGAAGTAACGGTTTCATACTCTTGCGTGTCGTAATCGCCGGGAATCCACCATGCGGTGTGGTCGCCTGCCATTGCGAACTGGCTATGCTCTTCTTTGATGACGAAGTAGGTCAGATTCTTTTGTTCGGGAAATTCGTAGCGAAATCCCAGTCCGTCGTTGAAGAGTCTGAATCGAATTTTGATATAGCGGTCGTTAATAGGTTGCGTCAGCGTCACGCTCATTTCGTTGTAATGATTGCGTATGCTGCTTTCTTCGCCCCACACGGGTTTCCAGGTTTCGTCGAAGGTCGTAATTTCGTGTCCGGTTTCTTTGAATCCGGTCTGCAAGTCGGCTTTCTGCGCCAGTTTTGAAGCATCGGCGCGTGTTTTGAATTCAAAGTCCTGGGCCTTGTTCGGATCTTCTTGTTTCAGTTCGATACCCAGGTGCGAGGGTTTGATAACCTCTTTTCCCTTATAATGTAAGTAGTAGGTGGGGCGTCCCTGCTCGTCGAGTGAAAACTCCATTTTCAGTTTTCCGTCGGGCGATTTCAGTTCTTGGGCAATAGCAGAGGGCATACTCATGCTCATACCTGCCAATGCAAGGGCAAGAAAACTATTCTTCATATATATGGCTGTTTTTATAGTGAATTATTTGCATGGTTTCGTGGGCTTGATATTCAAACTTTGCACAAGGGCAACTCACGCTGCGTCGTAGGGTCTGCGACCGCGATGTGCGCGTTCTGTTATATCAGCGTTGCAAAATTAGGATGAAGATTTGAAGAATGTAAGGGCATATAACTAAAATATAAATGAATTTAGTTCATAAAATCACTTATATCATTGATTATCAATAGCTTTCTACATTTATGTTGATTCAAAAAATATAAATAAGATACGAGTTTTATAAATAGTAAAAAGCTATTTTGAAAGGTTGATTTGATAAATTCCGCATACAATCAAGCAATTTTTATTTATTCTTTAAGAAATATTGTCGCTCCAGCTCGTATTTGACTACACATTTTTTTACATAATTCGGCAAAGAGTCATGAGGAGCTGATGATGATTGGACGGCAAGTCATAGTGGAGGAAATAAGTGGGTAGTAAACATGTAATTGGATGAATTGCATGAGGTGGCTCAATGTGAGCTTCTGTGCAAAATTCTGTTCTTAGCCCATGTTTAGCGCTCAAAAGAAAAAGCGTTTTGCGGCTTATGACGCGCATGACGGATTTAACAATGGGTTTAATAAAGGTAAAAATAGAGCACCCAGTGACTTCGGCCCTTCTGAACGAAACAAGCGTGTGCAAAACCGTTTTTTGCGTATTTCTTAAAACGCTGATTATCAATAATTCCAAGATTCTCAAAACTAGCTCGGAACTAATTTGCACTAGCTCGGAACTAATTTGCACTAGCACGGAACTAAATTCGACAAACTCGGAGTTAATTATCAGACGAACCCATTACCTGCCTCAAACAACAGCAAGCAGATAGATAAGAAAGGACTCAATTTTAATATTGCTTCACCTACGAAGCAGAGTTCCGTTTAACATTTTACGTCAAGGCCGATAAGCGATTTTGAGATTTCGCTATGCAAAAACATGACTGAACGCCCCATAAAAAAATCGGAGGTGAAGCAGGCCGAAGAACTGCTCACTCGGTTACGCTATACATAGGCTGGTTGAAGTATTGCATGTAAAACTGAATGGTTGACGATGAATTTTCTACTGAGCCAAACTTTGCAAGGTACACATACATAAGCACAAAAAAAACGGCATCGCTTCTCCCGAAGAAATGCCGTCGTGTATTGCCCATGGGCAAATTTCCTAACGCCTGCGAGCAATCAATACAATAAACAAATGCCTTTGCAGGCCAACAATCTTAAAACCTTAATTAAATCTCCTAATTATGTATATCGTTATTACCGGTGTACGGTTTTCATTTGTGATATTGATTATCTGCTTGCTGAAAATCAAGCACCAATACGTCACGCACACCTAATTGCAAACTATCGGTGTCCAACTGGATGGTACGTCCGCTGATTACATCGTAGGCCTGAGCAGCCGGAAGTACTTCGGCATAACGAGCCAAAGGCAGACACACGGGTTTGTCGGTGCCGTTGATAATCACGGTAACCCGACGCCCCTTATAGTAACGCGAGTAAACATAGGTGCCGTTCTTCACTGCGAAATGTTTCAGCTGGCCTTTGGCAATCACCTCGTTGCCCCGACGCCAACGCAGCAGTTTGCGCGTGAAATCGAATGTTTGCTGCATCAACGGTGTCAGTCGATGGTGGGTAAATGCATTTACCGTATCGCCGGGAAATCCGCCCGGAAAATTTTGACGCAATGACCCATCACCACGGTCTTTATCAGCTGCCATAGCCAGTTCGTCGCCATAGTACACCTGCGGAATGCCACGCAAGGTGAGCAGCAAAGTGAGAGCCTGACGATAACGATGCGGATGGTTGGCCTGTTCGACACGGCGGGCAAAGCGCGGAGTGTCGTGGTTATCAAGAAAAGTAAGCAAATTATCGGGATTTGCATACACTGCATCCTGACTAATGTAATCGTAAATACGCGTCAATCCGCGGTCCCACTCGTTGGTTTCTTCGTCGAGCGCACTGTTTAGCAAGTTCATGAGCGGAAAGTCCATAACGCAGGGCAACTGTGAATTGTCGGTAGCCGGTGCCACGGGCGAATCCTTTTGCCAGTAGCTCACACCCACATTGTTGTTGAGCCAGGTTTCGCCGACAATGGTAAAGTGCGGATATTCGCGTTTTACAGCCTCATTCCACTGTGCCATGGCTTTGCGGTCGGCATAGGGATAGGTGTCCTGCCGGATGCCATCAATACCTGCATATTCAATCCACCAGATGGAGTTCTGAATCAGATATGTCAGCACATGGTGATTGCGTTGGTTGAAATCGGGCATTGCGTCGACAAACCAACCGTCCTGCGCATTGCGCGCATCCTCGACAGCAGCGTGAGAATCGGACACAGCCGATATTTTATAGGAGGTTTGCACATAGTGGCTGTTGTAATTGAACCACGTTGAATCGGGCAGATCTGTAAACAGAAAGTTCTTCGAGCCACAATGGTTGAACACCATGTCCTGCACCACCTTGATACCCTTGGCGTGCGCAGTTTCGACAAAGCGACAATAGTCGTCGTTCGAACCGTAACGTGGGTCGACTTGGTAATAATCGGTGATAGCATAGCCGTGATACGATGTGGCAGGCATATCGTTGATGAGCAACGGCGTGGGCCATACAGCCGTGATGCCTAAATCGCCAAGATAATCGAGGGCAGCAGTCATACCGGCCAAATCGCCCCCATGACGGGCATCAGGAGCCTGGCTTGAAGTAGCTTCGCGCAATCCCTTGACCACATCGTTCTGAGGGTTGCCATTGGCAAAGCGGTCGGGCATGAGCAAATAAAGCACATCCGAGGCATCAAATCCCTGTGCGCGCACTGCCGTATTCCGGCTTTTGAGTTCGTAAGGTATGCGCCGGGTGTTACGCCCTTGACCTAAAATTATGTCGAAATGCTGGGGAGCAGCTTCGCTTGTGTTTAAATAAAGAAGCAGGTAGTTGCGATTGTGGGGACGGAAAATACTATCAATACAGATTCCATTGGCGCGCAGCTTTACTTCATCATTGCCTATGTTATCTGCGTGGAGCAACAACTGCAAACTGGGATTTTTCATGCCACTCCACCAAAAGGTGGGCTGTACGTTAATCGGGGTTTGTTTTGAACGTGCCGTAAGCATGCCGGGCACACTTAGCAGAAACAGCAGTAGGTATAAAGTTTTTTTCATGGTGATATATTTATATTGAAATTGCATTTCCGTTTATTTGCATTTTGCAAAGTGTGATTTTCAAATGTCGTATCCAAAACATTCACACTGCAAAATTAAGGTGTAAGTCCGTGCAGAACAAGTTCATAGAAGCTAAATATAAACAATAAAAACACTTATAATACTGAATATCAGCCATTTACATCATTACATCGACCTAAAAAAATATAAATAATATAGCAGCTACATGAAGTGCATTATGCCTATATTTCAGCCTGTTCAGAGTACCAACAAGCGTGCAACTTCAACGTTGATGAGGGCAGAAGGTAAAATTTTGCCAAATGCAGAACTCTTCGTTTTTTTCGTGTTTATTCATACTTTTTTTCCGTATCGTCGGTAGTATTACACAGAAAATGCCGAATCATTGTACAAATGCTCTCGAAAAACCTACGAATTTAATGGAAAAAAATACTCAACACAAACTTATTTCTTACCTTTGTAACATAAAATGCAACGCATAACGCTACCCATCAGAATGTATATTGCTGCAAACAAAAGCAGTCAGTACATTCATTTAACTGAACATATTGACTCAAACCCATTTTAGCTTCTCATAACCCAAGTTACTCATCTATGAAATTCATACAAATTTTCCTATTCCTATTTTGCTTGTTGCCCGGCTGCATGGCGGGACAGCAGATTTCAATTGATAAACGCACAAGCAAACTGCTCGAAGAATTGGACGTTATTGTGGCCGAAAAAGCTAAATATCATGCTCAACGCGACGAACTGATTAAACAACAGAGCTTAAAAAGCCAACGCAGTCAGGGTTATGAACGCATTCATCGTTATAAAGACATTTATTCACTTTACTCACATTATCGCACCGATTCGGCTCAGGTGTATCTGGATCGCATTGCGGCTTTGCCAGAAATGAAAACTGACTGTAAGTTGCAGGCATACGTACAGATAGGGCAGGCCGAAATATTGGCGGTGGCCGGACTTTATGCACAGGCACTCGACGAACTGAAACGCGTTGACAAAAGTTGTTTTACACCCGACGATAAAGAGTTGCATTTGTTTTATCTGCGTACGCTACGCACGCTCTACGGATGGCTGGCCGATTACACAGATATGCCCAAACTGCATAAAATTTACAAAGAATGCACACAGCACTATCGCGACTCGCTGCTCATGGCCGAATCACCGGGTAAGTCATACGACATTGTGGCTGCCGACAAGGCTCGCGCACAGGGTAATCCACGACAAGCCATCGACTTGCTGCTGCCCTATACGCAGAAAATAGACGCTCATAACCTCGACCCGTACATTTTCTTTACCCTGTCGCAAGCTTACATCGACCTGAAAAATTACAACGAGGCCAACTACTTCCTGACTCTTACGGCCATTTCCGACCTTAAAATGGGCACTACGGAATACGAAGCACTGCCTATCCTGGCTCAAATTCTCTATGAAATGGGCGACTTGAACCGCGCATACAGCTATTTGCTCTGTTCTATGGAAGATGCAAGCCTTAGCAAGGCGCGGTTGCGTTCGGTTGAAGTGTCAAACATTTTTCCGATTATCAACAAGCAGTACAAAATTCAAGAGGCCAAACAGCGCAAGCACGAACGCATTGTTACGGCTGTGATCTTCGGGCTGTTTGTCTTGCTGTGTGTCATGGTGTTCTACTTGCGCAAACAAATGAAACGGCTCAGAGAATCGCGCCACAAACTAAACAATGCCAACGGGGCGCTGCAAGAAGCCAATGGTAAACTGAAAGACACCCTCGACCAATTGCAAGAAACAAACGAGAAACTGGAGTTTACTTTTAATCAACTGCAACTAACCGACAAGGTGAAAGAAGCCTATATCGGACGCTACCTTGACCGCTGCCGAAACTATTTAGACACCATGGAGGAAGAACGAAAAAGTTTGTTACACCTGGTAAAGGATCGACGCTACGATGAAGTTTACAAACAACTGAAAAGCGGAGCTACCATCAAGAACGAGCAGGAGAAATTCTATGCCGACTTCGATACAGCCTTTCTAACGCTTTTCCCCGATTTTATTGAGAGATTTAATGCTTTGCTTCAACCCGATGCACCCGTGCTGCCCAAGCATAGCGGCCAACTCAATACCGAACTGCGCATTTTTGCACTAATCCGTTTGGGTATTACCGACACGACGCGTATTGCGCATTTCTTGAACTTTTCGCTGACCACAGTGTATAACTACCGTTCAAAAATTCGAAACCGCTCATTGGGTAACCCGGCAGAATTCGAGGATTTGGTGGCCGAATTATAACTGTCGCTTCACAATGGGCAACAATAGGCTCGAAACGCAAGAAGGGCACATTGTTAGCTACATGAATTTGACAAACCAAAGATTTTTGTTACCTTTGCTACGCCCTTGAACTAAGGCAGAAACAAGCCCACACAATGGGATGACTCAACAAACCATCACTTGGATTGTCATGGCTCTTTGTGTCAGCATCAAGGAGTAAAAACAACGCATTGGGCGCATCAAACATTGCAATATGTCAATATCCGAATTTTTCAAAAAAATATTCAGTCCGCTGCTCTTTGGCAACTGCCTGGGCATGATAGGAGTGGGAGGATTGCTTATCCTGGCCACACTGTTTTTCCTTGACTTCTATACGCATCATGGCACAGAAATCGAGGTACCCAATATTTGCGGATTGGATGAGGAAACGGCTGGTAACAAGTTGAAATCTGTTGGGCTGGATTACGAGGTGAGAGACACGGGATATGTGTTTCGAGCTGCGCCGTTTTCGGTGCTCGAACAGTCTGTCAAACCGGGCATGAAGGTTAAACCGGGACGCATTATCGAACTAACTATCAATGCAGACGGACCGCGCAAGGTGGCGCTGCCCGACATTGCTGACAACTGCTCACGACGCGAAGCTGAGGACAAACTGCGCGCATTGGGCTTTAAACTTGGTGCCACGGAGTTTATCACGGGCGACCCGGAATGGGTGTACGACGTGACGGTGAACGGGAAAAGTGTAAGTAAGGGCACGCGTATTTCGGTGAATTCGCCCATCGTACTGGTGGTCGGTGCCGGAGGTGTCGAGGATGAATACAATGGCAACGACAGCCTTGACTACATTCTGAATGTGCCGACGGGCGAGGAGGAAATCATCGAGGGCGAAATGACGGATGCACCCACTTCCGACAAAACCCGATCTGCTACGTCGACCGGCGCACAAACCGCTTCGCCTAACAATGCGCAGGATTACTTTTAACCTAACCGCTGACACCTACACATCCGGAAGTGCGCTCACTGCGCGCTAATAACTACTGTAAAGATTTACCATTTTGGAAATAAAACCTACTGACAACTTCTACGACGAAGAACTGAACCTGACGGCTGACGTGGCAAACGAGGATGCGTGCGACGAGGAGGAAGCCGACCTGTACGAACACTACCGCGTGGTGGCCGACAAAGGTCAGCAACTGATGCGTGTCGACAAGTTTCTGATGGATCACTTGAAAGACACGTCGCGCAACCGCATTCAAATGGCGGCCAAAGCCGGATTTATCCACGTCAACGGGCAACCGGTGAAAAGTAATTACCGCGTGAAACCGGCTGATGTGGTGACGATGCTGCTCGACCGTCCGCGCTACGAAAACTTGATTGAACCTGAGAACATTCCGCTCGACGTGGTGTACGAGGACAGCGAACTCATGGTCATCAATAAACCGGCGGGACTGGTGGTGCATCCGGGATGTGGCAACTACACGGGTACGCTGGTGAATGCCATTGCCTGGCACTTGAAGGACAACAAGGATTACGACCCGAACGACCCGGCAGTGGGTTTGGTGCACCGCATCGACAAAGATACTTCGGGACTGCTTGTTGTGGCTAAAACGCCTGATGCCAAGACCAAATTGGGTGTGCAGTTTTTCAATAAAACAACGCGCCGACGCTACAATGCCCTGGTTTGGGGAAACCTGGCCGACGACGAGGGCCGCATCGAGGGTAACATAGCCCGCAATCCGCGCGACCGCATGCAAATGGCGGTGTTCGACCCGGCTTCGGAAATTGGTAAACATGCGGTGACGCATTACCGCGTACTGAAGCGTTTTGGCTACGTCACGCTGGTGGAATGTATCCTTGAAACAGGACGTACGCACCAAATTCGCGTTCACATGAAACACATTGGCCATCCGCTGTTCAACGACGAACGCTATGGAGGCGATGTCGTGTTGCGCGGTACGCAAAGCGGCACGTACAACAGTTTTATCCGTAATTGTTTTGCGCTCTGTCCGCGACAGGCTCTTCACGCTCGCACGCTGGGCTTTCAGCATCCGAAAACGGGCAAAGAAATGGACTTTACCACTGAACTGCCGGCCGACATGACCGAACTGATTGAAAAATGGCAGAAATATATTGACGGCATCAAATAATCTGCTGTTTCTAATCTGCTGTTTCCGAACAATCTGAGGCTGCCACTTTAACTGCCTCAACGCACAACTGCTCTATACAATATATTACAACCAATAATCAATGCCCCCTATCGGCTGGCTGCCTCGGATACGCCTGACGCAACCACCGACTTAGCAACGAGGGCTCAAACTTATGAAACGTACAATCGCTATTGTTGCCGGAGGTGATTCCTCCGAGCATGATGTTTCGCTGCGTTCTGCTGAGGGAATCCTTTCCTTCATGGACAACGAAAAGTACAACAGCTACCTTGTTGAAATGAGAGGTTCAAGCTGGACTGTTCACTACCAGGGCGAAGACTGCCCCATTCTGCGTGATGACTTCTCGTTCGAGGCCTCTGACGGGCGCCACAATTTCGACTTTGCCTACATTACCATTCACGGTACGCCGGGCGAAAACGGTATTCTGCAAGGTTACTTCGATTTAATTGGTCTGCCCTACTCTACGAGCAATGTGCTGGTTGAAGCGCTTACGTTCAATAAATATGCGCTCAACAACTTCTTGCGTGCTTTTCCCGAACTGAACCTTGCGCCTTCGGTGTTGGTACGCAAAGGTGAAGCCATCCCTTCTGACGAGGCTATTTTGGCACAAGTGGGTCTTCCCTGCTTCGTCAAACCGAATGCCGGTGGTTCCAGCTTTGGCGTAACCAAAGTGAAAACAGACGATATGCTGGCTCCTGCCATCGAAAAGGCCATGATTGAAAGCGACGAGGTGATGATTGAAAAAATCCTTGTGGGAACCGAAATCACCTGTGGCTGCTACAAGCGTCCGAATGGCGATGTAATTACCTTCCCCATCACCGAAGTAGTTACAACTCAGGAATTTTTCGATTACGATGCTAAATACAACGGCAAGGTGGAAGAAATCACACCGGCCCGTATCGCTCCTGAAACGGCTGCACGCGTTAGCGACATGACGCGCCACATCTACAACCTGCTCGGATGCTATGGCATTATCCGCATCGACTACATCCTGAGCGGCGACGCTGGCGAAGAACAAATCAATTTGCTCGAAATCAACACCACGCCCGGTATGACGGCCACCAGCTTCATTCCGCAACAGGTGCGTGCAGCTCAACTCGAAATGAAGAACGTGCTGAGCGACATCATCGAGGGCAAATGTTGAATCCAGTGATGTTAGCACCAAGAATGAACGCGATACGTACTTCTTTGGCATTTGCTGACAAGACACAAAAAAAACCGGTAGGCCCGGCCGGAAACATTCGGACGGACATACCGGTTTTTTTCATCTTTCATACATTCTGTAACTGTTTGAAAATGAAACTTTCAGACAGTTTCTTAAATCATTCACGCCATGACTATTCACGATTTTGATACCATTCGTCCGTTCTTGCCCGAAGAACTGCCTGCTGCTTTCGACAGCCTGATGGCCGACTCTTCGTTCTGCGCAATTATGCAATCGTTCTTCAAGGACGTGCCTTTCGAACACCTTAAAGCCCAGCTCTATGCCTGCCAGAACTCGCTCGAAGTGCAGAAAACCTTTTTCTATCCGTTGGTAAAAGGACTGATAGCCCAATGCTGCACCGGCATTCACATGGATGCTGACGCCATCTGCCCGGAACTTCGCACGCAGAGCTATACCTTTGTGTCGAATCACCGCGACATTGTGCTCGATGCAGCCTTCCTTTCAATCCTGATGCTCGACAATGGTTTTCAGAACACCGTCGAAATTGCCATTGGCGACAACCTCCTAATTTATCCGTGGATTAAGACGTTGGTGCGTATCAACAAATCGTTCATTGTGCAGCGTTCGGTGGGTATGCGCGAAATGCTGATGTCGAGCAAGCGCATGAGCCAGTATATGCACTTTGCCATTGCCGAAAAGCATGAGAGCATCTGGATTGCGCAGCGCGAAGGACGTGCCAAGGACTCAAACGACCGCACACAGGAATCGGTGCTGAAAATGATGGCCATGGGCGGTGAAGGCTCACCCATCGACAGTTTGAAGCAGCTGAACATCGTTCCACTCACCATTTCATACGAGTATGACCCGTGCGACTACCTGAAAGCCAAGGAGTTTCAGCAAAAGCGCGATGACACTGAATTTAAAAAGTCGCGTCAGGACGACATCAACAACATGCAAACGGGTATTTTCGGTTTCAAAGGAAAGGTTACTTACCGCCTGGCTGCTCCTGTCAATACATGGATTGAAGAATACCGCGATCTGCCTAAGACCGAGATATTCAAAGCCATTGCACAGCGCATGGATCGCGACATTCACCGCAACTACGAAATTTACCCCTGCAACTACATCGCCTATGATTTGCTGAACGAATCGCAGCAAATGGCCGAACACTACACGGCCGACGAGATGAAAGCCTTCGAAGCCTATCTGGCCAAACGCATCGAAATGATTGACTTGTCTGGCAAGGACATACCATTCCTGCGCGAACGCTTACTGACGATGTATGCCAATCCGCTGAAAAATCACCTGTTAGTTTCGGAAGAGGCATAACGGATGGGGCAATACCCTCTGTTTCTTCCGAACCGAAACAACCTGTTATGACCTACAAGTTTCTCATTCCCCTGCTTCTGTCCGGTGTATTTGCTGCATGCATCAAGGACGAAACGCCTATGCCCAACTACCGGCAGGAATTGGCAGACATCAGCACCAATGCCTTGGGAGTAGCCACCACACTCACTCCGAGCGATGCTGTGCCCTGCACCATCCTGAACCGGGTTGCCGACTTGCGTCCCGACACGACCTATCGCGCACTGACGCTCTTCACACGTTCGGCAAACGAAGTGTGGCTGACTGACTTTGCGCCGGTCTTAGTGCCCGTGCCGAGCAAATACACAGGACAAAGCGTACGCCACGATGCACTCAGCGTGGTGGCAGCATGGGCCGAACCGAATTACGTAAACCTGCGCCTGAACATCAAAGGCACAGCGCAAGGCCGGCATTACTTCGGAATGAAAATTGTAGAAACAACCACTCACGCTGACCAAAAGCGCACACTGCGCCTGAAGCTGATTCACGACCAGAACAACGATCCGCTCTATTACTCGCGCAACATGTACCTTTCGCTTTCCCTCGCCCGGCTGCGCCAGCAGTTACAGGCCGGACGCGACTCAGTGTCGGTGAGCATTCACACTTTCAAGGGCGAAACCAGCTACACGTTTCCGTTGTAATCCTCCTGAATTTTGCCTTATGAGGCTGCACCGGTGCACCCATACAAGTCCGTTTTGACCGATGAGCGGTTTACGACGAACAGCTCCACTTCCCCACACAAAAACTCAGACTCATCTCCATGTGCATTTCTTTTCATCCCCTAACTCCGGCAGACAAATCGCTTGTTCAGGAACGTGTGTATCACACCGAATGCCGCAACTGCGACTTGAATTTTATGAACCTGGTAAGCTGGCGGTTTATGTACGACACTGAAGTGGCGCTTCACCGCGACTTTTTGCTTTTCCGCTTCAAAGCCGACGGACATTTGGCTTATCTGGCTCCCGTTGGCACGGGAAACTGGAAGGCCGTGTTGCACGACATGATGGCTGACGCTGCGCAGCTCGAACATCCCTTCCTCATGCTGGGAGTTTGTGAAAATGCCTTGGCTCAGTTAGATGTTACCATGCCGGGCTACTTTTATGCCACTGCCGACCGTGCCTTTACCGACTACATTTACAGCCGCGAAAAACTGGCTTCGCTTGCCGGAAAGAAACTGCAGCCCAAGCGTAACTATGTAAACCGCTTTACCAAACTCTATCCCGATTTCACCACCGAACCGCTTACCAGCAAAGACATTGACGAATGTATTGCGCTCGATGCCCAATGGGTCGACACCAAGGCAGCTGAAAACGAGGCCGGACGTTACACTTTCGATGCTGAACGCCAATCACTCATCACGGCCCTGAAACACTGGGACGTTCTCGAAGGCAGAGGGATGGTACTTCGTGTCAACGGAAAAATCGTGGCATTCACTTACGGGGCTCCCATCAACTACGACACCTTTGGAGTCTGTGTTGAAAAAGCCGACACGGCTTACGAAGGAGCCTTTGCCACCATCAACCGCGAATTCGTGCGCAGCCTGCCACCGCAATTCACCCTAATCAACCGCGAAGAGGACTTGGGCATTGAGGGGCTACGACGTTCAAAGTTGTCCTACCAACCTGAAATTTTACTTTCAAAATATACAGTTATGACCAAACACCCGTTCTCTAAATCCTAAGAGAGGGGAAGTTCACAAAAATAAAATACCCTATAACACCATGTTACTCACTCCCAACGAAATAAAAGAACAGACCCGCGACCTCTGGCGCATTTGCTTCGACGACTCAGAGGAATTCATGGATATTTACTTTCAGGACAAATACACCCCTGAATCTAATCTCACTGTGCGTCACGACGGCCGCGTAGTTTCAGCCATGCAGTTGCTGCCCTACCGCCTCACGTTCTACGGTTCGGTGCAGCATGCCGGCTACATTTCGGGATTAGGCACCCTGCCTGAATTCCGCCGCCGCGGCTATGCAGCCAATTTGCTCAACGAAGCACACCGCCGCCTCTACGCACAAGGCTCAACCATCAGTTTCCTGGTACCCGGAAGCGAAGAACTGCGTAAATACTATGCACGACCTGAACACGGTGCCTACTGGACAGCCGTTTACCGCCAGGAACTGCCCCTCGACGTGTCGCAAGATGGTGCATTCGACAAAATCGAAGTGTCGCGTCCCGATGAATGGGGACAGGACCTTTACGTCTTCTACCGTCGCCTAACTTCCGAACTGCCTTTCATGGTGCATCCTTCGGAAAACGACTTCTTTGCAGCTCTCGAACTGGCCGATTTGCAAGACGGCTATGTACTCGTAGCTCATCGCAAGCGTCGTCTTATCGGTTTCTGCCTTGCTGTGAAAGAGCCTAACGGCCGTGTCTACATCCGCACCCTGGCACTGACCGAAACCAACACGCGTGCTGCCTTCGTCGATTATCTTTGCCGTGAATGTGGTGTCGACAAGGTGTATCGTCGTTTCTGCCTGCCTGGTTCGGTCAAGGAAACTGTTCCCTATGCCATGGCGCGTGTCATCAATGTACCGCGTTTCCTCAACAGCATCGCCAAACCCAACCCGGGTTTCCAGTTGCACATCGGCATCGACGGCGACATGGTGTTACCCGAAAACAATGGCTGGTACATTGTTGAAAACGGCAAAGTGCGCCTTACCGACCTGAAGCCCGACAGCGTTGTCACACCGGGCGGACTGGCTGCCATGTTCATGGCGGCTCAACCTATGGTGATGGACCTCCTGCTTGATGAATAAGCCACTGTTTGGTTCACTTTCTCATTTTTCGTTATGAAACATCTATTATCCATCTGCGCTTTTGCAGCACTCGCTGCCGGGGCGCAAGCGCAAAATGCTGTCGAACTCAAACAGGTTTCGATGGGTCGCTGGGGCATTGGTAGCGCACAGTACAGTGGCATTGCTCCTATGGGTGGAAACCGCTATGCTGTGGTGAGCGACAAAGAACCGAAAGACGGTTTTTTCATTTTTCGCATCGACCAGCACCCAGCCACGGGCGAAGTCACGAGTGTCTATCTCGAAGCCTTCAAGGGCAATCCTTCGCCCCATGTGAATGCAGCTGGAATCAGTCTGCGCGACTGTGAAGGTGTAGCTTATGTGCCTTCAACGAACACTGTGTTTATCAGTGGCGAGGGCGATCAGCAAATTCTGGAATATAGCATTGACGGAGTGCCCACAGGTCGTAAGCTCAACGTACCGGCCATTTTTGCAGCTGGAAACATTGTACACAACTACGGCTTCGAGGCGCTTACTTATAGCGATGTCACCCACCGCTTTTGGACCACGACCGAGAGTATGCTGCCTATCGACGGCAAAGCGGCTGGTCCGCTCAACCCCAAGTCGCAGAACCTGCTTCGCCTGCAAGCTTTTTCTGAAAATCTGCAACCTGTGGCGCAATATGCCTACCGCATGGACTTAGGATGTCAGGACGACTTTGGCGAAACTTACGTCTACGGTGTACCCGAACTCCTGGCCATGCCCGATGGCCGTTTGCTCGTACTCGAACGCGAGGCCAACATCACCAAGGGCGGACTGAGCAGCCAGTGTCGCTGCAAACTTTACGAAGTGAACCCGAACCAGGGTTTCCAAATTGACAGCAGCATTTCGCTTCCACAGCTCGACCCGAACAAATTTTTGGTTAAGAAACTGTTGGCCGATTGGAAAACAGTGGTACAGCCCGTTCGCCTGAACTTTGCCAATTACGAAGCCATGTGTCTGGGACGCACGCTCAACGATGGCCGCCGCACCCTGCTCCTACTTTCCGACTCGCAAGGGGGCTACCGTAAAGGTCCGTTCCACCTTAAGGACTATATCAAAGTAATTATATTGGGCAATTAGCTGATGCCATTATTTCGGCACGGTTGAACATGCACAGTGCACATTCACAATGTGTGCCGGTAAAGGTTCAACCGTGCCGTTTTATGATTAAGTGGGCAAGTTGCATTAAAAATTAGCCATACAGCTTCATGCACGTATGGGTTTCAGACAGGCCTACCTGCCTTACTTTCTGTGGTAACAACATGTCAAAGAGCGATTGAATAATCTATAAGTAGATTTGTTTTTTCATCCGTTTTCTGCATGCAAAGGTACAACCTGAAACCAAAAGAATCCATTTTTTTTCGCCGCCTAGTATCGCACCTCGCATTTTTCAGACTCAAAAAAAGCATATTTAAACCATTCATTCCCTATCATTTAAGCACCATTTTCAGGTAGTCAAAAAAACATTTATTGAGATATTCGTTTCCTCATCATTTCAATAAAGAAATCGCCTGAACTTTTATGAAATTCAAGATTTGCCTTAATTTTTGAGGCTTTTTGGGGCCTTGAAGAAGGAGTGTGGCGAGCTACACGACTGATGAAAGGTCAAAAAACGGCCAAAAAGAAAGGTGAAGA
>Kit_p1__coassemble_286_pt1 | contig 28805 bp, 21 predicted proteins | sample Kit_p1__metabat2_high_PE_008 | metagenome-assembled genome bin Kit_p1 | reverse complement strand
AAATCGGATACAAAGCCCCTTGTAAATTCGCATTTTCTTTGGCTTTGTTGAGATGCCGCCTAACTTGGGCGTAGCCAAAGTGTGCAAATCGGATACAAAGCCCCTTGTAAATTCGCATTTTCTTTGGCTTTGTTGAGATGTCGCCCAACTTGGGCGTAGCCAAAGTGTGCAAATCGAATACAAGACCGCCTAACTTTGCGCAGCTACTAATTTACTTTTTTACCATAAGAGCCGACAGAATGTACATTTGCATCATTGCCACGGCGCGCACATTTTCGCCCCCGTTCGGAATGATGATGTCAGCATGCTGCTTCGTCGGTTCGATAAATTCGTCGTGCATCGGTTTCAGCACATTGCGGTATTTATCAATCAGCATTTCCAGCGGATGACCGCGTTCCGCAATGTCGCGTTCGATAACGCGCAGCAAACGCTCGTCGGGTTCCGCATCGACAAAGATTTTCAAGTCCATCAAGTCGCGCAGCTTCTTGTCGTAAAGCGCCATGATACCCTCCACAATAATCACATCGTGCGGTTCAACATGCACCGTTTCAGGCAGTCGCGTACACGTCAGATACGAGTAAGTAGGTTGTTCGATGGCACGTCCCTGACGCAGTTCCTCGATTTGGTGAGCCAGCAAGGGCCATTCGAAGGCGTCCGGGTGGTCAAAGTTAGTTTTTTTGCGCACTTCGAGCGGCAGGTCCGACTGGTCATTGTAGTAGGAGTCCTGCGGAATCACCGCTACCGTGTTAGCCGGCAGCGTATCAACGATTTTGCGCACCACAGTGGTTTTTCCCGAGCCCGTACCGCCCGCAATACCTATAATCAGCATATTCTTTATCGTAAGTAATCGTTATGAATTAAAACATTAAAGCAGCCGGTGAGCTTCCGCAGAGTCAGAACGCCGTTTTACCAACCGAAGTTCCGTTCAGCAGCAGCTGCAAGGCCAACTACAAAAGTAGTGAATTATTTCAACTGCCAACCCTTTTGTTCTAATTTTTTACAACACTTTCAGGTCATCATCCCAGTTTTCAGTGTTGCCACACAACTGCTGACGGTAAAACTTAGGAGCCATGCCCAAATGTTTTTTGACATACTTACCAAAGAACGAAATTGAGGGAAAGCCCAGTTCCGTCACAATTTCCTTGATGGTTTTTTCAGGTCGCATCAGCAAGCGTTTCACGTCCTCCGTTACGTAGCGGTCAATCAGTTTCAGAGCCGTTTGTCCGCACGCCGTTTTGCATGTTGCGCTCAAATACTTCGGGCTGATGTTCAGCTGATTGGCATACCAAGCCACCGAGCGCGATTTTGGGTACGACTGTATGAGCAGTTCAACAAACTGTTTATACAAGTTTTCGCCCGACGTAAAGCGGTTAGGCGCAGCATCCACGTTGCTTTCGATGGTGTCATGAAATTCGTACATAAAAGCCTGCAGCAAGTAAGCCGTCACGATGTGGTGATGCTTCAGCGGTGTTTCGGCCGACAGTTTCGAAGCAATCAGTTCGTGGTATTGGCAAAATAGTTTGCCAGCCTTGTCGTCCAGGTGAGTCACCGGGTGTTCGTCGATATACATTCGCACGTTCCACAAGTAAGTAGGAATGCTGTTGATTTCCTCAATAAACTCCTTCGACAGGTAAAAACCGCAAATATTAAACTGGCATGCGCTGTCGTCGGCCTCGATCAAGGTGCCTGGTGAGCATACCACCAAATCGTTTTTGGTAATGTGTACCTCGCGGTTGTTGATATACAAGCGACCCTCGCCCTCCGTACACAGCATGGCTGCGAAAGCCTCCAGTTTGGCTCGCGCATGCTGGTTACTTTTCAGGTCCAGGTTACTGATTAAGTTAACCCTTGCGTTGCAATATTTTTGAAAGGGCTGTTTACCTTCGGCACCATTCTTTCTTATTTCCATTCCTTTTGCTCGTTATCGTGCGGGAGCAGTTGTAGCCCTGTCCGCGATGGCTATGTTGTTCTTGCCGCAAAATAAACCAAAAAATTCAAGATTTTCGCCATGAAAACGTAATTTAAGGTTTTGGTTTTCATTTCAATCCTCTTAGGGTTACAAAAAAGAAACTCCGGCAGTCAAATTGACGTGACTGTCGGAGTTCATTTTTTGTCAGGGAAATGCCTTCTGCGTATAGAAGGTTATGGCCCTGTTTCGTTCATGGTGTCACACTTATTCATTGCTGAAAGCCAGCGAATCGCCGTCGGTTTTCACGCAAATAGGCTTGTTCTTGTCCACCTTGCCGGCCAGTAAAGCCTTGCTCAAGTCGTTGAGCAACATGCGTTGCAAGGCACGTTTTACGGGGCGTGCACCAAATTCCGGGTCGAAACCTGCGCGAGCCACCAAGGACACAGCCTCGTCCGAAACCATGAGTTTCACATCCTGTTCGCCCAGCAAGCGGCAAATACCGTTCACCTGTAAGCGCACAATCTGTTCAATCTGCGGTTGCGTCAGCGGTTCAAACATGATGATGTCGTCAATACGGTTCAAGAATTCGGGCCGTATGGTGCGTTTCAGCATATCCAGCACCTCCGTCTTGGTCGTTTCGAGGGTCTTTTCGCGTTGAGCCTCGCTCTGTCCGGCCAGTTCCTCGAAGCGTTGCTGAATCAGCTGCGAACCCATGTTCGACGTCATGATGATAATCGTGTTCTTAAAGTTCACCGTACGTCCCTTGTTGTCCGTCAGTCGGCCATCGTCGAGCACCTGCAGCAAAATGTTGAACACATCCGGGTGCGCCTTTTCCACCTCGTCGAACAGCACCACGCTGTAAGGCTTGCGGCGCACCGCTTCGGTCAGTTGTCCGCCCTCGTCGTATCCCACGTATCCCGGAGGCGCACCTACCAGTCGGCTCACGCTGAATTTTTCCTGGTATTCGCTCATGTCGATACGTGTCATCATGTTCTCATCGTTGAACAAGTAGTCCGCCAGCGCCTTCGCCAGCTCCGTTTTACCCACACCCGTGGTACCCAGGAAAATGAACGAGCCAATCGGACGCTTCGGATCCTGCAGTCCCGCTCTTGAGCGGCGCACCGCATCGGCCACAGCCCGTATAGCCTCATCCTGTCCCACCACGCGCTGGTGCAGTTCCTCCTCAAGGTGCAGCAGCTTTTCGCGTTCGCTCTGCATCATGCGCTGCACCGGAATGCCCGTCCAGCGAGCCACCACATCGGCAATGTCGTCGGCCGTAACCTCCTCCTTCACCATCGCCTCAGCCCCCTGTCGGCTTTTCAGTTGTTCCTGCAAGGTCTTGATGTTATCCTCCAGTTCCTTCAGCTTGCCGTATCTGATTTCGGCCACCCTGCCGTAGTCACCTTCGCGTTCAGCCCTTTCAGCCTCGAACTTCAGCTGTTCAATTTGCTGTTTGTTCTGCTGAATGTTAGCCAGCACATCCTTTTCGCCCTGCCACTTCGCCCTCAGGTTCTTTTCCTTTTCTTCCAGTTCGGCAATGTCGTGGTTCAGCGCATCGAGTTTTTGCGTATTGTTTTCGCGTTTAATAGCCTCGCGTTCAATTTCAAGCTGACGCAGACGGCGCGTAATTTCGTCCAGTTCCTCAGGTTGCGAGTCGCGCTCCATGCGCAGTTTGGCTGCCGCCTCGTCCATCAGGTCGATAGCCTTGTCCGGCAAAAAGCGGTCGGCAATGTAGCGGTGCGACAGTTGCACAGCCGCAATCAGCGCATCGTCCTGAATGCGCACCCGGTGGTGATTTTCGTAACGCTCCTTCAGTCCGCGCAGAATCGAGATGGCATCCTCCGGCGAAGGTTCGTCCACCAGTACCGTTTGGAAACGCCGTTCCAGCGCCTTGTCCTTTTCAAAGTATTTTTGATACTCCTCGAGCGTCGTAGCACCAATGCTGCGCAGTTCGCCGCGCGCCAGTGCCGGTTTCAGAATGTTAGCCGCATCCATAGCGCCCTCGCTCTTTCCGGCACCTACCAACGTGTGAATTTCGTCGATAAACAGGATGATTTCGCCCTGCGCCTCCGTCACTTCGTTGATCACGCTTTTCAGTCGTTCCTCAAATTCGCCCTTGTATTTAGCACCGGCCACAAGCGCACCCATGTCCAGCGAAAACAGCTTTTTGTTCTTCAGGTTTTCGGGCACGTCGCCACGCACAATGCGCTGCGCTAATCCCTCCACGATAGCCGTTTTACCCGTACCCGGTTCACCAATCAGAATCGGGTTATTCTTGGTTCTTCTCGACAGAATTTGCAGCACTCGTCTGATTTCCTCGTCGCGTCCAATCACCGGGTCGAGTTTGCCGTTACGTGCTTCCTCCACCAGGTTACGCGCATATTTTTGCAACGCCTGGTAAGTTTCCTCGCTCGAAGCCGTCGTAGCTTTTTTGCCGCCTCGCAGTTCCTGAATGGCAGTTTTTAGTCCGTCGGCACTCACACCGGCATCCTTCAGCATTTGCGAAGCCACACTCTTCACCTCGAGCAGCGCCATGAGCAACGGTTCCAAACCCACGTAAGTATCGCCGTTAGCCGTAGCCGTTTTTTCGGCCTGCACCATCACGCGGTCCGATTCAGTGCTCAAATACGGCTGTCCGCCGCTCACGCGAGGCTGATGTTTCAGTTCGTTGTCGATGGCCGTTTGCAGCACATGCTCGTTCACGCCCAGTTTGCCAAATATAAATTGGGTCACATTTTCGCCCACTTGCAGCACACCGGCCAGCAAGTGTACAGGCGTCACAGCCTGCTGTTCCAGACTCATGGCCCGGTCAACAGCCTGTTGCACAGCCTGCTGTGCTTTGATTGTAAGTTTTTCGAAATTCATAGTCTTTTCTCCTTTTCTTTTATTGATTGTTGTCTTTGTTTTCAGTCAGTTTTATGCGAGGCGCAAAGCCTCTCGGCGCCGGTTTCTTAATCCTGCGCTTTCGCCCTCTTAAGCGCAAATACGTTGCCAAATGTTGTTGCATAACATACATTAGTTTTTTATGCCACAATGTCATAATTTTTCATCAATATATCCCATCACAAGTTGCTTCGTTGCCCCGTTTTACGCATGTTTTGCGCCAAATAGTCAGTTTTTTAGCTTCGTTTTTTTTAATCAGTGTGCTATGTTTTTTTCAGTTCAACAAAAAAGCGTACTTTTGTACGCGTGAGCAGCCGGTCGTGTCGCTCATGCAGCAGCCATTCAGTAAGCGCTCACCGCACACCACACACACTCCTTATTATATATAAGCACGTTCCAGCATTATGAAAATCCTTTTTTTGTCCGACATTCACGGCTCCTTGCCCGCACTCGAGTCCGTGCTCGCCTATTTTGAAAGCCACCACTTCGATTTGCTTGTACTCCTTGGCGACATCCTGAATTACGGTCCGCGCAACGGACTATGCCACGGTCTCGACCCTCAGGCCGTAGTCGACCGCCTCAACGCCTATGCCGACCGTATTGTAGCCGTTCGCGGCAACTGCGACTCAGAAGTTGACCAAATGCTGCTCAACTTTCCCATCCAGTCCACCTACACTCTTGTAGTCGACAACGGCCTTCGCTTTTTCATCACCCACGGTCATGTTTACAACGACAAGAAACTCCCCGTCGGTCCGTCGTGCGACGTATTTGTCTTCGGCCACACCCACCTGCAGCAACTCATTCCTGCCGATGCCGAAAATGCGCGCCCAATCATTTTGAACACCGGTTCGCCCACCTTCCCCAAAGGCGGCAATCCCCCCACCTTTGCCACCTACGCCCAAGGCATGCTCGCCATTCGCACCCTCGACGGAGCCGCGCTGCAGTCGCTCAAAGTTGATGCACCGCGAGTAGGGTAGTTCGTTTGCGTTGAGTGAGTAAAAGCATCTGTCAATATCAAGCAAAAGCGTACTATTACATACTCAATCTACATGATTTTTAGCATGTAAAAGCCTGTTCACGGTTCTGAGCAAAGAACTGTGAACAGGCTTTTTTAGGTATCATGGTGAATTACATCGCTTGGGTACATTCCCCAATAGCCTGTTTGAGTGAATGGTTGTGTCATCCTCGTTGAAGGAACCTAACAAAGGACTGTGAATGAGCTTGGGGAGTACTCGGTACAAATCGTTGCAGCACCTTTATGTGCATCATTTTCATCATTTTCATTTTACCCCCTATTCCCTCCGCGAGTGAATGTTAAAAATGCGACACCTTGAAAAGCAAAAATAGATAAAAAAAGAGCCGGCAGATTCTGTCGTTTCTCAGTACGTTGAGCCCATATTTAGCCTGTTGGAAAAAATTACTCCGCGATTCTGAAAATTAGTTCCAAGCTTCTTGAAATTAGTTCCGAGCTTCTTCGAATTAGTTCCGAGCTTGTTGAAATTAGTTCCGAGCTTGTTTGCATTCGTTTTGAGATTTTCTCAACAATCTTGGAATGACTGATAACCAGCACTTTCAGAATCGCCACGTGAGGGACATGTGCAACGACAGCCCCGAACAGAATGCCAAGAAGCGCGGAATCATTTTACGTTAGCGTTTATTTGCTTTTAAAATGACAGGTTAAACCTATATGTTAAATTGAGAGCCACCCGGCGAGTGTGAAGCATTGGGCGTGTTTGTGGAAGCGAACCGTGGAGTATGTTGCCCATAATGAAAAGGATGAACCCCTGTTGTTCTGCATGGATTCCGATGCAGATAGCAATTTTGACTATGCGCGTTGGGAAAAGGTCGTGGTGAATCCCGACGGCAGTTACGTGGTATATAACGATGCAGATTATTACTGCGAATTTTATTCGCTTAATCACGAACTCCTGCGCAAGGTGAAGAAAGAATATGTTAAGGGACTTTGCCGAGCAATGTCAATGTTAAATCTTCATCATACAGGGTTTTCCTCGAACAGCAGGGCAATGAATGGCTGCCGTTGCCAAACATCAGCATTGCAGAATTCGAAACTGCATAAAATATTTTCTGAATAGATTTTAAACAGTTTCTAAGTGTAGGTACCGAAAATTTCAGCGTACCGACTAAAGGTAAAGCCTGTTCCGGTTCTGTACAAAGAACTGTGAACAGGCTTTTTTTAGTAATTTGGTGTATGAGAGCTAGTTAATTTACCAAGCAGTTTGCGAGTTTCGTTAGAGGTGAAATTTTCGATTTCTTTACCTAAATTGAAAAATTCGGTGGCGAACCATTCTAATTTGTTGTCCTCGTTAGTACGAAATAATCGTTCGGCGCGTTCAATAGCCGTTTGAATTCTGGCAGGGTCACATTCATAGTCAAATCCACCATAAATCAGGCTGTTCACGTATCGCTTGATATTGGGTGTTTTCGGTACGGAGTTGATGTCAGGAATTTCATCGTATAAATGGTAGTAAAGCCAAACTTCAAAACAAGGATTACTTTGCGCAACGTTCCAAGCATCGTATGATTTGATTTCATCATATAACTTGGGAATGTTGGAATTGTTGAAGGAGCAAAAATCCCTTAGGGGAGTAATTTTACCTTCTTTTTCCCATGTGTCTGTATCAATAACAAACCAAATTTTGTCTTTTTGACTGTAGTCTATGGTGTGTGATCGATTTGTTCCGAAGAATTTTTCCTTAGCTAATTCCAGCAGTTTTAATGGGTCAGTTCCGTTTTCTGCAGGGATAACAATGAGTTCAAGGTTTGACGATAGGCCAATGAAGAATTTAAGATACTTAATTTCGGTATCAGTACCCTCACTGATGATATAAATCTTACTGGCATTCTTTGATGGTGCTCGTTTGGTATAATCCCTTCTTCTTGTAATCATATCTCACCATTTTAAATCAGACAGATTTGACAAAAAAGGAATACCACCATAGCGGCCATTTAAATATCCATTTTCGATATTGGCTGTGTTATGGATGTTGTAGTCGCTCAGTGGGTATAGTTGAGTGGATTGTTCAACGTCTTTTTGAGCAAACCATATTTCATCAGGGCGAAAGATAGCTTGATCGAGCAGGCAACTCTCGTGCGTCGTAAAAATCAACTGTCCCTTTGCTTCTTTATTTTCGGAGATTTTGCTGATTATACTTTTTATCATAATGGGATGTATGCTGCGTTCAATTTCATCGACAATAAAGACCTTGTCAAGTTTTAACACGGAATAGAGTAAAGGCATATATTCTATAATACGCCGCGTTCCGTCTGATTCTTCTATAAAATCAAACTCAACATCATTTCCTGAGGAATTGATATGGACCGATAAGAGGGTTTTGCGTATGAATTCACCATTCTCTATTGTTACGTTTGAAACATCGCCATTCGAGGCTCGAAGCGTGTAGACTGTATTAGGATTGCTTTTTAAGAAGGCTGAGGCTTTGAGTAATCGAGGGTCGTTTTTAATGATTTCTTCGGTGAGAACTTCCCGTCTTACTTCAAGTTTTGAAATGCCTGTAAGGTCTGGCAGCATTTGATTTACCAGTGCTGCAAAGTCGGTATCTACATCCAAGGTTTGAGGGAGTAATTCGGTGCTCATTGATGGCACAACTACCTGCATATCGTCAAACCAATCGAAAGCCTCTTTGGTTAAAGGAAGTTCGTTGGGATAGTACTTGCCGAAAAACGAAAGGGCAAGCATATCTGGACGTATCATTCGCTTGGCAGTTTCGGTAAAACCAGCTGCAAAACTTTCATTGCCCATAGCGTTAACAAAACTATGCGTAATATGCATGTCCTCACCCTTTCGTGAAAATATGACATTATCTGCATTTTTGCTACTCAGGCACAATTCCTCTTCTATAATTGTCAGATTCTGAAATGCAATATGGTAATAGAATATGTTTCCACTTGAAAAAAATTCTATAGCCAATTCCGAAGGTCTATCCTTTCCATCGTTGCCTAATTTAAAAAAAAGATCTTCGCGGATTGCTAAATCGCTTATCTTATCAGAATTAACCATTTGTTTTAATAGAGCGATGCATTTTAAAAGATTGCTCTTTCCTGCACCATTGGCACCATAGATGGCAGACAAGCGCAAGGCTCTGACGTAATCGCACTGCACTTTATGCCACTCGTGGCTGTGACTCCTGCTTGACGGAAAAGTATTAAACTCAACCGCCTCCTTAAAGGATAATATATTTTCGGTTGCAAATCTTAGTAGCATATACGAAGTGTTAGAATTCAACCGTAAAAGTATGAATATTTTCTTTGAGACGCAAATTTAATGTGTTTAAAGTGCTTATTCCGTTAAAGTTGAACGGAATTGCGGCTATGTATAAGATGTGGAAATATCAAAAAACCATTAAGTTTCAAGCATGGTTCTGCTGAAAATGTATGGAAAAAAGCGCGTGCTTCGTACGTTTTGAAAATCGGGTTGAGATAAAATGGTATATCCCGATTTCATTTTTTTTCGTGTGTGGAAAGTGCGCTGGAAAGCCCGTAAATAAAGGCTTTTTAGAGCGTTTTTTGCAGTCCGAAAAAAGCGATGTGCGATATTAGGGGCAAAAAAAATGGATTTCGGGGAGCATGTGTTGTATCTTTGCTGTTGCTAAGTCAGGCTGCACCTCAGCCTTGACGGATGAAAAAACAATAGATTCCTTATTTATTCAGCGTTCTTTGACATGATGTTACAACAGAAAGTAAGGCAGGTAGGCCTGTCTGAAACACCTGCGCGTGGTTGAGTATTGCCCTATGTTTTTGCGACTGAACCGTTTGTGCAACCGAACCCGGAATTGCTTGGCTTTCTTCGCTTGTTTCAATGAAGTCGTCTGAATTTAGAAGAGATAAATCTCCCAATCAAATCTTCGTCAGAAAAGTTTAGACGACTTCAAATAAAAAGAAACAGCACATGGCCTTTCTGTCATACCGGAGTATGAGTTAGTCGGGCTATGTGCTGTTTGGAAACTGTATGCTTTAGAAAGCGTATGTTTGGCATGCTGAACCGCTTAGGCTTTCAGCATTGGGGCATAATTAGCGAATGATGGTTGCTTCGCGGTCGGGACCAACCGAAACAATCGTGATGGGCGTTGCGGTAGCCTTTTCGATATAGGCAATGTAGTCCTTGAATGCCTGGGGGAAGTCGGCTTCGGCGCGCAGTTCGGTAAGGGGCGTATGCCATCCGGGCAACTCTTCATAAACGGGCTGCCAACCTTCGGTGTCGTAAGGCATTTCGGTTACGGTTTCGCCGTCCTTGGTGTAGGCCGTGCACACCTTGATGGTTTCGAAGCCATCGAGCACGTCGCCCTTCATCATTACGAGGTCGGTTACACCGTTAATCATGATGGCATATTTAAGTGCTACGAGGTCGAGCCAGCCGCAGCGGCGGTTACGACCCGTTACTGCACCGTACTCGTTGCCAATGTGGCGAATGGTGTCGCCGGTTTCGTCGAAGAGTTCCACTACGAACGGACCACCACCCACACGGGTGCTGTAGGCCTTGAAAATACCAAAGATATGGCCAATGGTGTTGGGAGCTACACCCAAACCGGTGCATACACCGCCGCTCGTGGTTGACGAAGAACTGACGAATGGATAAGTACCGTGGTCAATGTCGAGCAACGAACCCTGTGCGCCTTCGGCCAGTACATTCTTGCCTTCGGCCAGGGCACGGTTAATTTCGTATTCTGTATCGGTGAGATGGAACTTACGCATGTATTCCACACCGGCCAGCCACTTTTCTTCTTCCTCGGTAATGTCGTAATCCGTAAAGTGGAGGTCGCTCAGAATTTGTTCGTGACGCTTTTTGAGCGCAGCATATTTTTCATCGAAATTATGCAGAATATCGCCTACACGCAAACCTACGCGAGCAGCTTTATCGCTGTAAGTGGGACCGATGCCTTTACCCGTGGTACCAACCTTGTTCTTGCCTTTGGCAGCCTCGTAGGCACGGTCGAGCACGCGGTGCGTGGGCAGAATCAGGTGAGCACGACGGCTGATGTGCAAACGTTCGGTGAGTTCGTAACCGGCAGCTTCCAGTTCGTGAGCCTCAGCCATAAAGAGGTCGGGAGCAATGACGCAACCATTACCAATGATATTGATTTTACCCTCGTCGAAAATGCCAGAGGGGATGGAACGGAGTACGAACTTCTTTCCGTCGAAAATGATGGTGTGTCCGGCATTCGGTCCACCGGCAAAACGTGCCACCACGTCGTAACGCGGCGTAAAGTAATCTACTACTTTTCCTTTGCCCTCATCTCCGAAAACGATACCAAGCAGGGCATCAACTTTTCCTTTTGTCATAATTATATTTCGATGTGCTGATTTTGTATAGTCTTTTTAGTCGGCAGTCAGCTTACTGCTTTCTGCACCCTACAGCCGGGCGGAAGATGAAACCTTCTGCTTAGCGGCCGTACAAAGATACGTTTATTTTTAAAGGTAAAGAAAGAAACAGAGCTATTTTTACCGAAACGTGCCGACAGACAGCCTTGCGGGCTATGCCTCGATGCCCAAGGCCTTGAGTTTGTTGTAAAGGGTTTTGCGGTCAATGCCCAGCAACAGCGCGGCCTTGCTCTTGTTGCCGTTCGTTTGCCGCAGTGCGCCCAATATGTGTTCGCGCTCGGTTTCGGCCGTGCGTTTTAGGCTGAAAGGCTGGGGAGCGTAGGCTGTGGCGGCCGTCGGCACCGAAGCCGGCATGGGCGAGGGTTGAGGCTGAGCGGCAACCGGAGCTGCAGGGGCTGAGGGGGCTGCATAACCGGTGGTCAGGCCGAGTTCCGTTTCTGAAATATAAGGATGGTCGCCGGCCAAGAGGGTGGCACGCACAATGACATTGCGCATTTCTCGCAAGTTGCCGGGCCAGGGATAAGCCATCAGGGCGCGTTCGGCACCGGCGGTAAAGCCCTCTACCTCGCGGTGCAGTTCGGCATTGGCCTTTTGCAGGAAATAGGTGGCAAACTCCAAGATGTCGGCACCGCGTTCGCGCAGCAGCGGAATGTGCAGCGTAAATTCGTTGATGCGGTGATAAAGGTCCTCGCGATAGCGGCCTTGGGCGATGGCTTCGGGTAGGTTTTCGTTGGTGGCACACACCAGACGGATGTCGATGGGGCGTTCGTCGGTACTACCCACCGGACGCACCCGGCGTTCCTGCAAGGCACGGAGCAGTTGCACCTGTACGTCGTACGACAGGTTTCCCACTTCGTCCAGGAAGAGCGTACCGCCCGATGCCTGTTCGAAAGCACCCGTTTTGTCGGTTCCGGCTCCGGTAAATGCACCTTTCACATGGCCAAAAAGTTCAGAGGCAGCCAGTTCTTTGGTAAGCGCTCCGCAGTCGATGGCCACAAAGGGACCGTCGGCGCGGCTGCTCTGTTCGTGAATGCGGTGTGCCACATACTCCTTACCCGTTCCGCTGGCTCCGATAATCAGCACCGACATGGGAGTGGGTGCCACGAGCGACGCCATGCGGTAAAGTTCGGTGGCAGCCGGCGAATGGCCTTCGATGCCTGGAGCGCGTCCGGCAGCATCCTTCGAGGCATCTTTGACAGCATCCTTGCTGGCAGCATGCACCTTTGTTGCGGGTTGCTTGGTGCGTCCGGCAGCCGTAGGTGCACTTTCGGTATGGACAGCAGGCACGGGAGTAGCCCCCTTGGCCAAAGCCTCGCTCATTTTGGTGAGCAGTACATCGGGCTGTACGGGTTTGGCAATGTAATCGGTGGCACCGAGCTTCATGGCCTCGACAGCATTTTGCACCTCGGCATAGCCGGTCATGACGATGAAGGGGAGCGTGCGGTTTTGCTGATGCAGCCATTGCAGCAGGTACAGTCCGTCGTGGTCGGGCAGTCGCAGGTCGGAAAGCACCAGTTCGGTAGGTGTTTCCTCGTGGAGCAGCAGTTTCACGGCAGCTCCTACGCTCGAAGCCGTGGCCACGTCGTATCCTTTTTTTCGCAACCATGTGCTGAGCATGGTGCTGAAAGTCAAATCATCTTCAACGATGAGAAGTTTGGTCATAAGTCTGGTTAATGGTTTGAGTTGGGGCTGGCATCAGCCAATTCAAAGAGTAAGGACTGCAAGGCAAACAGAATGTTGCGGCAGGGCTGTTCGTCGGCCTCGGTCCATTCAGCCTCGTTGCGCCGTTCGTCCAAGGTTTGCAAATCAGAAGCCGCAGCCGAGCCTATCAGTGTAAAGGTAGGACGCATTTTGTGCGCAATGCGGCAAACAGTTGCCTTTTGTTTGGCGGCTGCAGCCTGTGCAAAGAGTTGCAGGTTTTCGTTGCAGTCGTGTGCAAACTGGCTGAGGATGGCCTGTTCGGCCTGAGGGTCGCCATCGGCAAAAGCCAGCAGAGGCGCAAAGGTAGCGGTCAGGGGCTTTTTGTCGGCAGCAGTTTCGTGCGGAGTATCAGTTGCCTCAGTCGGCTCTGCTTCCTGAACAGCGGCAGTGGGCGCAGACGCCTCTTCATTGCCGGTGCTCAGCTTTTGGGTGAGCAGACGCAGGTCGTTTTGCGTAAAGGGCTTAAACAGCACATCGGCAAAACCACGGTGCTTGAAGTCGTCGGCCGAAATCAGCGAATGCGAGGTTGTGGCCACCACCGGCAGGCGCGACAGACCTTCGATGCGGTGAACGCGCTCCAATACGTCGTAGCCGGTGAGTCCGGGCATTTCGATGTCGGTGAGCAGCAAATCGGGGCGGTGACCTTCGGCCAGCCAGGCAAACAGCTGTTCGGCATCGTTGAATGCGTAGATGGTTTGCATGGGGTCGAGCACGTTTTTGAGCATCGCCTCGCTGAGTTGCAGCTGCAGCAAATCGTCGTCGAGCAGCGCCACGGTGTGCAGCAGGGTGGGGGCTTCGTGCAGCGTATCGGCCATTACCGCTTCGGCAGCAGGCTGTGCCGTATCCTCTTCGCAGCGGGGCATATCCGGCAGCAGCAGGGTAAAGGTGCTGCCAAAGCCCATCTGACTTTTCACGTCAATCTTTCCACCGAGCAGCGCCACGAGTTTCAGCGTAATGCTCAATCCGAGTCCGGTACCTTCCTGTCCTTCGCTGCCTTTGACGCGGGTAAAGGGTTGGAAAATGCGTTCGCAGTCGTAGCGGCTCAGTCCGCAGCCCGTGTCGCGTATGGTCAGGTTCAACCCTTTGGTTTCGCTCCAGTTGGCGGTCAGTTCCACCTCACCCTTCTGGGTATATTTAATGGCGTTGCCCAGCAGGTTTTCAATGATTTGGCGCAAGCGGAAGGCATCGGTGCTGACGAGCAGTCCCACCGGAATTAGCGAACTGACGCGCAGTGTCAAGCCTTTTTGCTGTGCAATGGGCTGAAAGGCTGCACCGATATAGTCGATGAGTTCGTTCAGTCGGGTTGGCTGCCGGTTCACACTGAGTCCGCCGGCTTCGAGTTTGTGATAATCGAGCAATGCCGTCACCAAGTTCAGCAAGTGATGGGCCGATGAATCGATGGCATCCAAATCGCGCCTTGCTTCAGGCCGTGTGGCCAGGGGTTTCATGAGCGAAAGGTAGCCTAATATGGTATTGACGGGAGCCTTGATGTCGTGCGAGATGGTGAGCAGCAACTGTTCGCGACGTTTCATCAGGTCCTCGGCACACTGGTTGGCTTCCTCCAACTCCATACGGTAACGGTTCACGCGGCTCATGTCGCGCCACACCCATACGAACAGTCCGAGTGCGGCCAAGGTGGTAAACAGCGTGAAAATGCCCATTTGCCACGCAGCCTGCCGGCGGTATTCAGCTTCGGTGCGGGTTTTGTCCTGCAACATGCGCTGCTGTTCGCGGTTAATGTCGTCCATCAAAGCCACGATGCGTTCCGACAGGGCAGCACTGCTCAGCCTGAGTTGTCGCGACTTTTTTTGCAAATTCCGGCTGTGTGCCGTATTGCTGCGTGTGAGGTCGCGGTGAACGCCTTGCAGAATGTTGGCCACCGTGTCGCTGATGTTCACGTTGGCCTGTGTGCTGTCGTGCGTGGGTTCATATTCCAGGTTGTTTACACTGAGTGTATCGTCCTTTGGCTTTCTGAAAGCATCGCCCAATCTGTCCCAAAAGCGTTTTTTGTGGCGGTCAATCACCACTTGCTCGCTATTTTCGTGAACCGACACTTTTACTTGCGTACCCACATTGATGGGTTTTCTACCGGAGCGCAAGTTGGCAATTTCCTGTTCCAGGTTGCTTCCCTGGTGAGTTTCGCGCCGCATGGCAGCCACAAGTTCCACTACGCCTTCGCGTTTCAGCATCAGGAGTTTGCGTAGCGAGTCGAGTCGGGCGCGTTGCAGCAGGTCGGCAGTAATGTCCTTGAGTTCGACGAGGGCGGTGTCGACGCGGTCAACTCCCCTGATGTAGCGGTGTACGTCGCGGTTGCTGCTATACTGCAGGGTGGCATTTTCGGCCAGCATGCCGGCTTCAATCATGCGTACGGATAGTTTACCTATGGCGTTGCGTTGCACAGCTACAGCCCGCTCAACTTCGGACACGCCTGAAGCTGCACGGGCTGAACGCACAATAAACCACACCGCAGCGCACAGCGACACGGTGAGCAGTAAATAGCCGATAACGATTCTGAGTCCCAATTTATTCATTGCATATCGGGGCTTAAGGCAGGCGAAGAACCGGGGTTCGGGCTATCACCGCCTGCGGTTATTGTTTTTTTAAAAAAGGAAATGCCAGCTCACCCATCCGGGGCTTGCGGGTAAATGACGGGGGAAAACAAGCAGGTGTTCCAAACACGAAGGATGAACCTCATGATTTGGAACGCCTGCTTTCAAGGAAACTGCCAATACAGGCGCATGGCCTTATGCCTCAGCTCCGAGGGGCGATGCCGGCGTGTAGGTGCGGGCAGCCAATTCTTTGTCGACCATGAACAGGCCGTAGCCGTTGCCGTTGAGCATACGCAGATTGTCGAGGATGTTGCGCACGTTGTCTTCTTCCTCAACCTGTTCGTCGATAAACCATTTGAGCATGCTTTGCGTAGCGTAATCGTTTTCAGCCGTGGTCAGTGCAAAAAGGTTATTGATGAGTGCGGTCACCTTTTCTTCGTGTGCCAGGGTGCTTTCGAACACGTCGAGTTCCGACTTCCATTCCGTAGGCACAGCATCGATAGACTTCAGTTCCACACGGCCTCCGCGCTGCAACACATAGTTGAAAAAGATGCGTGCATGGTCCTGCTCTTCGCGGAACTGCACTTCGAACCAGTGTGCCATACCGGGCTTACCGGCAGCTGCACACCAGGCAGACATTGACAGGTAAAAATAAGCCGACCACATTTCGGCATTGATCTGCGCATTCAGCGCTTCTTCCATCTTTTTGCTTAACATATCAAAATAGGTCTATAATTTATAAAGTGAATGTTCAATCATTCGTTCGAAAACCGCTTACCACATTGTGCGTCGGTCACACTTTCCGTCGTACAGCACCTTTGCGATGCTTCACAGTACACGGAAATGGCAAGCAGTTTCAGGCAGCAGAACGCTTTCGGTTGCCGGAACATCTGTTGACATCTACTTAGTGCATGCAAAATTACAAAAAAGGCAGGCAATCCGCTTGCTTTAGGCTGTTAAAGTTGTTTGCATTCCAACATATAGGTGCCGCAACCTCACCGCGTTTCCCACACTTCCCCGCTGGGTATGGGGTGAAATTCCACACTTTCCACACCCCATTCCCCACATTCCCCACCGTGACTTACTGTGCCAAATTTTTATTATCTATTGATTTTCAGTTACTTACGCATTGGTTTGCTTTTTTGGCACGCGCTTTGCGCTTTAATAGGGCAGAAACAACAAAACAATAACAAAAAACAATACGATTATGAAAAAGTTTTCAGTTTACGCCGTAATGGCCATGGGAGTTCTCACAGTGAGTAGCGCAGCCTTTGCCGGAACCACCGCCTTCAGTTCTCGCGGTTTGGTAAACACGGAAGTTTCTGACACCGTTGTACCTAAGGACACCGTACTGCCCGAAAAAACGGAAACGGAACAAACCGAAACTCAAACGCAAACTGAAGCGTTCTATTCATTGACCGACACCGTTCTGCCTACCGACACCGTAGTGCCGCAGCAGGAGGAAACCATCCCGCAGCAAAAGGAGGAAACCACTCCGCAGCAAAAGGAAGAAACCACTCCGCAGCAGGAAGAAACCACGACTACTGAGTCTTCGTTCTCGATGTTGAACGACACTGTAGTTCCTGCCGACACGCTGACGCCTGCCAAGAAGGACGAACCTCAAACCGATGAACCTCAGAAGGACGAGCCTCAGCAGGAGGAAACCGCTCCCGTTCAGTAATCAGGTCGAAACGTCATATACATTGCTTCAAATTTCATCATGACATTCTTTTCGGCACTGCTCTGGGCATGCTACCTTCACCTTTTTCCGCGCTTTTGGTAAAGTAAGGTAGTTAAGTTCTCAGGTAAAACAGATTATTTTAGGAAACTGATTCAATGCTGTATTTTCAGTAAATTCATCATCTCATTCATTCATCTCTAAAAAAAATTACTGCCCGCAATTTAAGCAAACCTTTCTCTTCATCGGCTCGCTGCGCCGTTATCTCCACTTTTAATGTTCCCTGCACATCCAATGCTTCACACCAATAAGCACAGCGAGCCCCAATTTTTTCACAAAAGCCGTCTGCTTCTTATTCTCAATGTTGAGATTTGAAGCAGACGGTTTTTTTTGTGCATGAACGTATAGGCGAACTTCGTGCGTATTGCTTTGTGAACTCGTTTTTTTTCCGTACCTTTGAATAAGGTAGGATTCGGCTCGGCAATGTCCAATAAAAATACATTTTCCTTTGCCGTTGCGCTCGCCTTTCACTACCTTTGAATAAGGTAGGATTCGGCTCGGCAATGTCCAATAAAAATACATTTTTATTTGCCGTTGCGCTCGCCTTTCACTACCTTTGAATAAAATAGGATTCGGCTCGGCAATGGCATATATAAATACGTTCCCCTTTGCCGTTGCGGTAGTCTGTCTGTACCTTATATATAAAGAAAAGGAGTCAAGGTTATTGTAAATAAGTTTTTGTTATGACACCCACCATGCACATACTCATAGAATTTACCCTCCGCCTGCTTTTGGCATTGGTATTGGGAGGCATCATAGGTTTGGAGCGCGAATACCGTTCGAAAGAAGCCGGATTCCGCACCCACTTCCTGGTTTGTTTGGGCAGTGCCCTGTTTTGCCTTGTTTCGCAATACGGTTTTGGCGAAATGACCAAGGATGTGTCGCGCGTGGCAGCCCAAGTGGTTTCGGGCATAGGATTTTTAGGTGCCGGAACGATTATTTTTCAGAAAAATGTGGTGCGCGGACTCACCACAGCAGCCGGACTATGGGTAACTGCAGCCATTGGTTTGGCTTGCGGCACGGGACTTTATGCCGTGGCGGCCATAGCCACTGCACTGGTGCTTTTAGGCCTTGAAGTAATCAATGCCGTTTTGCCCCAAATGGGCACAACCACCCTGGTGTTGAAGTTTACCGCCAATTCAAAGCAGAGTGTGAAGCGGGTAGTGGAGCAGATAAAGCGCGACTGCATGGAACTTTATTCCTACGAGTTGAAAGACCGACGAACGGATAAAGGTGAGGTTTTTGAAGTTAATCTGGAAATGAAAGTGAAGCGCGGCACGTCGGTTACCAAAATGTTCGACTATCTGGAGGAGTTCGACGATATAACTATTTCAAGTATAGAGTAACCGACCGTCAACCTGGCCCGCCATGCTCCTGCGTGCAGAACAAGCAGCTACGGCACAATAACACCTACCAAACGAATGAGGTGCTGCAAAAAATCGCGGAAACGTATTTCGTGATTTTGCAGCACCTCGTTTTTTTTGTGATAACTGATTTTCAGCATCTACTGAGCCGAAGTTAGTACCATCACCCCCCATGCGTATTGATCAGCAACTGAGATTCAAACACGATGCAGGTGATGAGGCTAATCAAGCAACTGGTCGGGCGAGTAAATCAGTCCGTCGACAGCATTGCGCCCTTCAGCGTCAGTGATCACAAAGGTAAATTGCCACTTGTCGCGGTGCGTACCGCCACTGTTGACATGAGGCAAACGCAGAAGCACCTTGTTCCAACCCTTGTTCAGGTGAATCGGAGTCACCGGCCGCGCCGTCAGGTTCTCGTTCGTCAACCCCTCCATGGCATGGTTTTGCCGGATGTTCGTCTCAGGCTGTTCCCACGTAGGAGCCGGAATTTCGCGGTCGTTTACCCAAACCTTCGAGCCACGGCGGTCCCAGCAACCCGCCATCGGCCCCTTTTCGTCGCCCGAACGGCTGTAAGTGTACAACTCAATCTGCGCACCCACCTCCTGCGCCTTGGGCGAGTAAACGTAAGTCCAGGCGTATGCCGTTTGGTTTGACTGCGGATGGGCAAAAAACGAAGGAAGCGTAGGGTGCCAAATGTGACGCAAATAGATGCCAGCCCCCGTTGCCAGATGAGTGGCATAGGTTTGTCCATTGTAAACGAACGACGAAGGCAGCACATCAGCCTCCGACGTTTCGGGCGGCAGAGCCAAATCCTTGTTGCCACCATTTGGGAAAGGGTCGGTAATGCGCCAGCGCACGTTGGTTTGCCGAACGTAAGAAATGGGTTCATTTTGCAGCGAATGGTTTTTGTGAAAAAGAAAGCGCCGTTCAAAGTCGGCAAACTCCTCAAACTCCTCACCACTGTTGGGCAGCAGCGTACCCCCCTTTTCAATGTACTGTTTGCCACCGCCCCTCCAAGCCCTTTCGGCTGAGGCCAGCACGTTGGCATACAGGTTGTTCTGCTTCACGATGTCAGCATCCGTGCGCGTTTTCGTATCGTTCCAGGCAGCCGAGATGGTACCGGCTACCTCGTTGGTGCCCTGCTGTTCGTAGTAGATGTTGCTTTTGTAAATGCCCACAAGGTCGGCATACACATCAAAGTGGTTCGTATAGTTATAGCGGCAGTCAATGTTTGTCACCCCTTTCACCACCTTACCCGAAGTAGCCCACATTTGCGTCATGTCGCAAAGGTCGGCACTCGGTGGTCCGGCCACCAGCCGATTCCACAGCACCACCTTCAAGCCTTTGCTGCGCACGTGGTCCGTCATGATTTGCAGAAAGTTGGGGTAAGTAATTTGAACCTCATCGCCACCAATGTGCAGATAAGGCACCCCGTCGAACACCTCGGCAGCCTCATCAACAATCCTTTTCAAAGCCTCAACCCCCTGGTCAGTTTGCATGTCGAAGCCCATTGCTTTTTCAAACACATGGCTGTGTCCCGGCATATCGATTTCGGGAATCACAGTCACGCCACGTTCACGAGCGTAGGCCACCAGTTCGCGACATTGCGCCTGCGTGTAGAATTTACCCGGCTGTCGGATGTTGAAGGCAGCAGCCGTCAGGTTCGGGTAGGCCTTCACCTCGAAACGCCAGCCCGTGTAGTCCGTTAGGTGCCAGTGGAACACGTTCACCTTGAAGCGCGCCAGCAAGTCGATTTGTTTTTTCAGTTCCTCGAACTCCATGAACGAACGCCCCACATCGTGCATAAAACCACGCACCTTGAAAGCCGGCCAGTCAGTAAGTGTCAGCGCCTCGAAAGCTTCGGCGCCTGGTTCGTAGCCCTCGGCCAGCTGTTGCAAGGTTTGCGCTGCCCGGACAACGCCCGTAGGCGTGACAGCCTCGATGCAAACCCTGTTAGGCGTGATGTGCAGCCGGTAAGCCTCGTTGGGAAACAAAGCAACGGCATGATCAAAAGCACCTTCAATATGGTCAACCAGTTTCACCACCACCTTAGCCTTGGCCCGATTGCGTAGTGTACAGCCGTTTTGCCTCAGCACGTTGGCCAGATAGGCACATTGCGTAGGGTCAGTCAGAGTCACAGCCCGGTTCAGTTTGAAAGCAGCTTCCGGGCCGATAGCCATTTGTTGGGGTTTAGGCAGCAAGTCGCCGTTTTTGGCTTGCAATGTATGCGGAAAAGCCGCAGCAGCTGTTAGTAAAGCCGTGTAGATAATGTGTTTCACCGTAGGAAATAAAAAGAAAAAGGCGGGTAACAAATTGAACTTTGTTATCCCGCCTTTTTTTATGGTTTTTAAATCACCTGCTGCATGCAGTCAGGTTCCCTTTCAAGGAAATTACTTGTTTAATTGCTCCTTGATGAAAGCTTCCATTTCGGGAAGGTGATCCTCGGCGCTCTTGAGGAGCGTGAGCTGGTTCTTCGTACGCACCAAGTTGTGTTCGGGATACTGAATCTTGAAGTAAGTATCGCCGTTGAGGTAGTCGGTAAAGAAGCGAACAGTCTGCATGTAGGGGAAGAGCGTAGCACCGTAAGGCAGATTTTCAATTTCGATAGACGTAAGGAAAGCACCGGCCGTTTTCAGATAACCTTCGGTAAATGCTTTGAAAATGTCCATGCGGAACTGAATCTTGTCGTATTCGGGGCTATCTTCGGGCATGGTGTTGGCAGCCGAACGGAGAAAGTCGCCGTAGTCCGAGAATACGAAGCTAGGCATAGCCGTGTCAAGGTCGATGACACAGAGCACGCTGTCGTCCTGATCGAAAAGAATGTTGTCTACCTTCGTATCGCAGTGGCAGATGCGCTTAGGCAGTTTACCCTCGCGGAAGAGCTGCTCAGAACGGCACATGCTGTCGGCACGCTTTTCGATTTCGTCGATGATATCTTTCGTTTCAGCCACACGTCCGGCCTTGTCGGCAGCCACAGCTTCCTTGAACTGTTGCAGACGGAATTCGATGTTGTGGAAGTCCTTGATGGTTTCGCCCAACTCAACGGGGATGTCGGCAAGCATAGCCTGGAAATCGCCAAAGGTTTCGCCCACGATGTACGAGCTTTTGGGAGTTACGCTCGACTTCGAAACAGTGTCGGGAATGAAGTCCATCACGCGCCAGTATTTTTCGTCGTGAACGAAGTAGTATTTACCATCCTTGCAGGGCACGAAGTGCAGCACCTTGCGGTTGATGTCGGGCGTGCCGGCAGCTTCAAGCTTTTTGCGGATATGCGACGTTACGGCCACAATATTGTTCATGAGCATGTCGACATCGGGGAAGATGGCATTGTTCACGTGCTGAAGCACATAGTTAGGAGCATCGCCTTCGGTTTCAACGAGGTAAGTAGTATTGATCAAACCGTTTCCGAGCGGTTTTACTTCGGCAACGTTGCCTTGAATTTCAAATTGGCAGGCGATGTGCTGCAAATCTTTCTGTTCCATGATATGATTATGTAGTAATGTTTTGGATTAACTGATATGATTATGTAGCAATGTTTTGGATTAACTGTGAAAAGTGCGGCTTACAAATGTAGCCACAAATTGTTGCGCAAATGTAATAATTATTTTTCAAGTAGCTGCGTAAAAAGTCATAGCTTCTATTCCAAAGCCTAAAAAAAGCGTCAGTTGCCGACGCAGCGCGATGAAATAGGGCCTAAAAACGTAGTAAGCAGTTGCTCCCAAGTATTTGTCACCCTACTTATATATATAAGGAGTACTTTTTAAAGTATAAGGACTACATTTTAAAGCAGCGTGCCGTGTAGAATCGTGTGGGTAGCCAAGTTCCCCATCAACTGGTTGAAGCATACAAATATTTTGTAAGCAGATTCATCCCGACGGGACAAGGCGCAGAGCGGAGGGCGGTGGTTGAAGCATACAAATATTTCGTAAGCAAATTCATGCTTGTTGGGTACATGGTGTTTTTAACAAAAGGCTTAATAAACTCAAAATCAAATCCATTCGCCCTTTGTTGAATTTCGCGTCACCCCCGGCGTTCGTAACTCCACGCTTCTGGTTTATCTCAACGCGCTGATTATCAGCGGTTCCAAATTTCTTAAAACTAGCTCGGAACTAATTTAAACTAGCTCGGAACTAATTTGCACAAGCTCGGAACTAATTTGCACAAGCTCGGAACTAATTTCAACAATCGCGGACTAATTTGTTTCAATCTCTCATTCCGTGCCTCAATAGTCTGAGTGTAAACGGGGAAGTGAAGTTTGATGTTTAATATAAATTCACCTTGTGATGCGATACACTGTTACAAACTTAGTTCCGAATGAAAATGCAATGTGGTGTATGGAGGCAGTGTGTGAAACATGGCTTACCTCACAATGGCGTGGTATGAATGTATCAGTAATTTCCAACATTTACTCAAAATACAAACTATGATTATGGCTAAAGAACCTCCGCGTCAGCAGACGCTTTCAGCACCCTTGCATTCTTTTTCAGATAAACAGATTCATGAGTTGTCCGGTGGTGCAAATCGCATTAGTCAACTACATTTTTTATCTTTTATGCAAGCGCAAATTGATGAGATTCGCGCATTGGGCAGACAACGTACCGCTGAAACGTACGCCACAGCATTACGCAGTTTTGCTCGTTTCCTGAAAGGGACAGATTTGTTGCTCGACCATTTTGTACCCGAAGTAATGATGGCTTACGAAGCCTATTTGCAATCTTGCGGTGTATGTCGAAATACGTCGTCCTTTTATATGCGCAATCTGAGGGCGGTTTACAATCGGGCAGTTTGGCAGGGGTTAACCTTGCAAAGGCATCCATTTAAGTATGTATATACGGGAGTTGAGGCAACCCTAAAGCGTGCCATACCCATTCAGGACATTCAACGTCTCAAGCAAATCGACCTTTCGTCGCGTTGCAAGTTAGCGTTTGCCCGCGATATGTTTCTGTTTAGTTTTTATACACGCGGCATGTCGTTTGTCAATATGGCTTACTTGCGTAAGTGCGATTTGTGTGGTACGTACTTAACGTACAAAAGGCGTAAAACAAGGCAAACTTTGCACATCAAGTGGGAAAAGAATATGCGTGAACTGGTCGAGAAATACGACATACCATCTTCCCCCTATCTATTGCCCATCATAAAGCCCGATGCAATGATCGATGTGCGCAAGCAATACCTTTATGCGAGCCAAAACATTAACCGTCATCTAAAGCTGTTAGGTAGGGAATTGGGATTTTCAAATCCTTTAACCTTGTATGTAGCTCGTCATGCTTGGGCAAGTATCGCCAAAAGTAAAAATATTCCACTCTCTGTAATCAGCGAGGGTATGGGACATGAATCCGAAGCAACAACCCGTATATACCTTGCCTCTTTAGATACAAAAGCCGTGGATAAAGCCAATCACTTAATATTGAAATCCTTGTTGTAGGTATTACTAAAAATGAGCCGATGCCCTTAAATAAAAATGTTAGGGCATCGGCTCATCGTGTATTTGTATGCTCATCTCTTACTTAGAGATGTGGATTGTTTTTTTATCCCTAATAATCAAGTGTTTTTTTAGTGTCATCACAAAAACTGAATATCTATATAATCCTTAATAAAGATGAAATAATGAGTTTGTAATGCTTTTTTTTGCCATCTGAGATTATGAATATTGAAATAAATACTACATTTGCAGACGAATTCACTTCTCTAAGTAAGAGATGAGCCAAGCCGGTGAAACCAATAATGGCGTGATTAAGTGTTTTTCAAAGGTTGTATAGAGAGAATAGCAATAGATTTACCTTTTACAATAGATGGTATCCCTTTTCTAATACTCTTAATGCAACTGTCAATTTAAAAATCTAACATTCTAAAATATAAAGCTATGGGATGGTTTAGTAGTAAAAAAAGTTCGTCAAATGAGCCAATCGTACCTCGAGTTCAAGGTAACAGTGTTATCGTATGTAGCCCTAGAGGCGGCGAAATTTATCGTTTTACTCCAACATTTGGCGGTGGTGCAGTGTACGTGGATGTTCATCCGCGAACTAACAGAATGTTGGTTACCGTTCAAGATGGACGTGTTGGCCTATACGAGGGAACTGCACAAATTCAAATTTACAACATTCAGAATGCAGAAACCGCTCGCTGGACAGGAGATGACGTGTTGGTCAAGCATAAAGATGGCAGAACAATACTTTACTCTAAAAATGGAGGTTGGATCAGAGAATTTCAATAAGTAGGTGTTCAAAAATTTTTTTACTTGTTTTGTGCGAATGTCAGTGCAAACCGAATGCAGAGCGACGAGAGCTTGCTCTCAAGAGCTATGCTGAGGTGCAGCCTGACTTGGCGAAGCAGTGGAGCATAGCGGGCTATGTGACTGAGCACAGAACAAACAACTACGGCACAATCCACAGACTGCCATAGCTCTTGGTAATCCTGACTTCAAAGTAACAAAAGAACATGAAATTGTGTGAGATGAATTTAGTATGCAGTACGCAGACATGTACTATTGCATTCTAACCATTTAAATCAGCGAATAAATGGGAAACAAACGTTCAACACCTATACCAGGCCTTTCGTTTTCATGGAAAAGAGCTTTGGGTATTACAAGAGCCAAACAGAATTTTGCGCGCAAAACCGGCATTCCTACCACAAAAGGAGGCTTGGAGCGAAAAATTGGTGGATTTATACTCAAAAAGTTAACCGGAAAGTAACAGATTATATACTTTGAGAATGATTAAAGTTACAGCAAAAGCTCAAAATGCAGCAGCCTTGGGAGTTATGTATGCTTATGTTCAACTTAATCCCGGTGTTTCGCTGGAAGAACTACGCAGCACGTTCCCCAATAATATAGCACCCGATAAGGGTGTGAACGAACTCTTCTTGCCTTTAGAGGATGCAGTTGCCTACAATACACAATCAAACATGAATTTGTATTTTGTAAAAGATAATCGTCCTATCACATTGGCTGACGGCACTAAAATAGCCCTCGCGCAGCTTTGGACGGCAAAATCTTTAAGTAGACTTCAAGAAGTTGCTCAAAAGTTCGGAATCGAAGTATGCATTGACAAAAATTTGAGCAAAGAATTGGCTCCTAACGGATTTGTTATCGACAACTTGAAGCCTGCAACCCCGACCCCTCCTACTTCTCCCAAGAAAAAAGGATGTTTGGGTGTGGTGTTATGTTTCCTGCTAGGAATAGGCTTGTTGTCAGTTTGGGCTGTTTAGAACTTTAAAAAACAAGAAAATGGAATTTATATGGATACTGGAGATGTAGTTATATTCAGGTCCAATAGTACAATATTTTACTCTAAAAATGGAGGTAGGAACGAAAAATTTCAATAAGTAAGTAGGTGTTCAAAATTATTTATATAATTCTATCGAAGTATTTTTACTTTGCATGGTGTACTTGCACCGCATTTGCTGGTTCAAATGTAAAAATAATTTTGAGCACCTCCTTAACAGAGGTTTTCCGTTCTTTCATTTCATCTAATTGAGTGATATAGGGTAGTTAGAAATCCAATAAGAACATGTCGATTCTAAATATAGAAGAACTAGAACAAAATTTGGACTACTATGTATTTAAGGTAGCTCCCAAGATACAGCTCTTTAAAGAAAATCTCTTAGATAAGGTGCTGTCATCGGTTATAATATGTAGCGATAAGGACTGTTCTCTGCGGGAAGAGTCCCGATACAATATGCCCCCTGATGTATACTTCATATACTTTGACCTAGCCCAGGTGAAAGAGGGGGATTATTCGCGAATCATCAAAAAAATGTCCTATGGGTATGAAAATATTCTGTTTGACCATATAGACCAGATTCCGGACATTCCCGATAAAGAGGATTTGGAATTTCTGGTTTACATGGCACTCAAGAGGGATTTGCTCCCTTTGGAACAAGGCATGTGTGTTTCGGAATTGGATTTCAGTCAAATGATGATTGGTGCCAAATGCAGTGAGTTTCCCGATTATTTGAAGGGAAAATCTTTGCAGGCCATATTCATTTCCGTAAATGATGAGCTGTAGGTAGCCCCCTTCCGAGTATCATATACAAGAACCTTTTTCATCACTCATTTGAAACGACAAACAATCAAGCATATAACCTATTAATCATTAAATATTATGGCAAAATTCAATATTACACAAACTACCACCGTTGCTGAACTCAAATCACAGTTCAGCCAGGAAATTGGCGGTGTATTGCGAATCTATGAAGGACGCAGTGAAGCATCTGAGGCAGCTACATTAGTATCGCTGGGAGCGACTCCAAAGGAATGGGAATGCCGTACCAGCCGCACGGTGGGTTCGTTTGAGAAGGCATTTCAAGATGAAATCAATCTCAAAGTAAAGGTGTATACCAGAGACAACTGGGTCAAGGTGTTGGACGACATCACACTTGAAACTGCTTCGAAACTTCCTAATGGCATGACCAAAGCCAAGATGGAAGCCTACGTGAGCAATTATGCCACCCCTAACCGTAAATCGAAGGAGGAGAAGTGTGAAGTGAATATTCCTGCTGATGAACTCACAGCAGTTAAAAAAGATGGCAAATGGGGCTTTGTTGACACCAAAGGTAATGTTGTTATAGAGTCTAAGTTTGATTATGCCTATGATTTCGAAGATGGCTGCGCCAAAGTTGAGTTGGATGGCAAATATGGCTTAATCGATACCAATGGTAATTTCGTTATAGAGCCTAAGCTTGATGAATTCTATGATTTCGAAGATGGTCTCGCCCTGATTAAGTTGGATCGCAAATGGGGCTTTGTTGACACCAAAGGTAATGTTGTTATAGAGCCTAAGTTTGATGATTTCTGTAAATTCATAGATGGTCGCGTCCTGGTTGAGTTGGATGGCAAATATGGCTTTATTGACACCAAAGGTAATTTCGTTCCTAAGTTTGATAGTATCTGGGCTTTCTACTTAGTTGGTCTCGCCAAAGTTAAGTTGGATGGTAAATATGGCTTTATTGACACCAAAGGTAATTTCGTTATAGAGCCTAAGTTTGATGATGTCTATGGTTTCGTAGATGGCTGCGCCTTGGTTGAGTTGGATGGTAAATATGGTTTAATCGATACCAAAGGTAATTTCGTTATAGAGCCTAAGTTTGATGATGTCTATGATTTCGAAGATGGCGTCGCTCAGGTTGAATTGGATGGCAAATGGGGTTTAATCGATACCAAGGGTAATTTCGTTATAGAGCCTATGTTTGATTTTGTTGATGATTTCAAAGATGGCTACGCCATAGTTGTGTTGGATGGCAAATGGGGTTTAATCGATACCAAAGGTAATTTCGTTATAGAGCCTAAGTTTGAGGAAGTCGAACCTTTCAAATATAACCATAACTCCACTAAGGTAAAATATAACGGTAAATGGGGTGCTATAGATAGGTCTGGTGATTGGGCGGTAGAGCCAACTCATACGAAAGATACAGACTTTGAGTGCCCCGAATGACAAGCTATAAAAGAAGTCGTCTAAACTTTTCTGACGAAGATTTGAATTGGAGTTTTATCTCTTCTAAATTCAATCTTCACCTTTCTTTTTGGTTGTTTTTTGATCTTTCATCGGTCGTGTAGCTCGCTACACTCCCTCTTCAAGGCCCAAAAACACCTCAAAAATAAAGACAAATCTTGAAATTCATAAAAGTTCAGACGACTTCAAAATGAAAATCACTTCAAACGTATATTATCAAAGTATAAGGCAATTATACCTGTACTTCGATGAACCCGTTATATGAAACCATTTTGATAACACTATATATGGCAAAATTCAATATTACACAAACTACCACCGTTGCTGAACTCAAATCACAGTTCAGCCAGGAAATTGGCGGTGTATTGCGAATCTATGAAGGACGCAGTGAAGCATCTGAGGCAGCTACATTAGTATCGCTGGGAGCGACTCCAAAGGAATGGGAATGCCGTACCAGCCGCACGGTGGGTTCGTTTGAGAAGGCATTTCAAGATGAAATCAATCTCAAAGTAAAGGTGTATACCAGAGACAACTGGGTCAAGGTGTTGGACGACATCACACTTGAAACTGCTTCGAAACTTCCTAATGGCATGACCAAAGCCAAGATGGAAGCCTACGTGAGCAATTATGCCACCCCTAACCGTAAACCGAAGGAGGAGAAGTGTGAAGTGAATATTCCTGCTGATGAACTTACTTCTAATAAAAAAGAAGGCAAATGGGGCTATATTGACACTAAGGGTAATTTCGTGATAGAGCCTAAGTTTGATTTTGCCTATGATTTCAAAGATGACTGTGCCCAAGTTGAGCTGGATGGCAAATATGGTTTAATCGATACCAAGGGTAATTTCGTGATAG
>Kit_p1__coassemble_280_pt1 | contig 29070 bp, 21 predicted proteins | sample Kit_p1__metabat2_high_PE_008 | metagenome-assembled genome bin Kit_p1 | reverse complement strand
GGTCAAAAAACGGCCAAAAAGAAAGGTGAAGATTGAATTTAGAAGAGATAAATCTTCAAATCAAATCTTCGTCAGAAAAGTTTAGACGACTTCAACACCTGCTTACCTTTTTCTACACTATGTCTGCCATTACTCTCGACGATATGCTTGCGGCACGCGATGCCCGCTGCTGCAAACAACGCCAGTTGCTTAAAGCGCACCCCGATGCTACGCTCGTGGTACTGACGGTGGTGTTGCCGGGAAACGAAAAGCGAAACGACACTTCGCTCCAGGTGGCACGTGCTGCCGTTAAAGCTGTGACCCAGGCATTGCACACTGACATTCAGCATGCCGAACAACACGATCTGCCTACGGGCTTCGAAGCCTATTGGACGGTGAGGGGCGAACTGAAAACGGTGAAACTGAAAATGGTAGAACTGGAAGAAAAACATCCCTTGGGCCGCTTGTTTGATTTAGACGTGATTGCTCCTGATGGCATTCCGGTGAGCAGACAGGAAGTGGGCTTTGCCGCTCGTCGCTGTTTGCTTTGTTCAAACGAAGCACGCTTTTGCATGCGTAACCACACGCATACCTATGCCGAAATTCTGGAACACATCAAACGTATGACGGATGCTTACTGTGACTGATTGCCTGCTGACCCTGCCGAATGGCGAAATGCACCCCATCGTGTGGCGCGAAATTCCGCTGAACTCCACTTACTTTCTGAAACAGGTTGACCATTTATTGACAGACAACGAACTCAACCGGCCACCACTCGACTACCTCATTGGTATGTACGACGAAGAAACTGACGAGTTGCTGGCTTGTGGCGGATTGGGTGGAAGTACCATTCAGTGTGTGGCAGTTTCTCCGGCTGCGCGCAGTTTGAATTTGGCCGGTAAAATAGTAACCTTGCTGCTAACTCGCGCTTCGCAAGCCGGGCTAAGCAATGTCACCGTATTTACCAAACCCGAAAACAAGGCACTGTTCATAAGCATGGGATTTCACCTGGTGGCACAAGCCCAACGAGCCATTATGCTGGAACACGACCGACGCGCGCTCAAACGCTATGTCGATTACCTGACGTCGCTGCAACGCGGCGGTGTGTGTGGCGCCATTGTCATGAATGCGAACCCGCTGACTCGCGGACATCTATACCTGATAAATCGGGCTCGCGAACAGGTGGACCACCTCTTTATCATCCTCGTTGCCGACAATCCGCACAACTTGTTCAGCTATGCCGAACGCCATGAAATATTGGAAAAGGCTGTGCAGACAATGAACAACGTCACCTTGGTCGAGGGGAGCATCTACTCTGTTTCGGCAGCTACCTTTCCCTCGTATTTCATCAAGGAAAAGTCGGCTGTTTCTGCCACGCACATCGAGTTGGACTTAAACCTTTTCGCCGAACATCTGGCTCCGGCGCTGAAAGTGAGCAAACGCTTTGTGGGTTCCGAACCCGACGACGAACTGACCGCTGCCTACAACGAGGGAATGCACCGCCTACTACCGACACAGGGTATCGAAGTAATCGAAATTCCGCGCTGCAAACAGGCTGCTGAGGATAACTGCATTTCTGCCTCCCGTTTGCGTAAGGCACTGACCGGCGGAAAACTGCTGCAAGCCCTTGATTGGGCCGCTCCCGAAAGTGTTCCTTTCATTTGGAGCAAAGCTGCCACTGCTGCCTTACAGGCCGAACTTGACCTTACCCCGAAACCCGGACTGGTGGATAGGCACAACAGCGGAGCACATTCTGACATGGACTATGCCTTGATGCGAAGCAGCATCTGTGCGCTCGATCAGTCATTCTGCCGCATTGCCGAAGTAGCTTCACACACTCCGACACTGCCCGACTGCACGCAGTTGGCCGCCATCGGCCGCGAAGGCGAACAGCAAATGCTGAAAGCCACTCGGGGAGTGAACACCCACAAAGGGGCACTATTTGCCATGGGACTTACGCTGGCAGCTGCAGTACACCTGCACACCACGAAGCTACCGCTCAATACTGAGCATTTACAAAATACCATAGCTCGCCTTGCCGCTTGTTTTACGCGTCCGGCCGATACCCACGGAGCAACCATACATCGCCAATACGGAGTGCCTGGTGCGTTAGACAATGCTCGAACCGGCTATGCGCAGCTATTTAACCAATGGCTTCCTTTTTGGAAACAACAGCAGCACACTCCCGATGCGCTCTACCGACTATTGCTTTACATCATGTCGACATTAGACGATACAAACGTATTGCACCGAGTGGGCAACCGGCGTGCTGCAGAAGTTAAATCCGAAGCCAAACACCTGCTTGAAAATTTCACGCTCAATCAATTAGAACAACTTGACCGTATTTATATAGAACAAAACATTTCGCCCGGCGGAGCAGCCGACATGTTGGCACTTACGCTTTTTATTGCGGCTGTCTGTACGGAATAATCTTCGAAAAACATAACCTTAATCGCCACTTGCTTTGAAAACTTGCCTGATTGCCTGAAGCAACGAAGTTTTTCACAGCAAACGGACTAACCATCTAAAACCAGTTTTGATTATGATAGAACTGATTAACCAAGGCGTTTATCTGCTTAACGGCACTGAAATCCGCACCAATGCACAGGGTATGCCCTGCGCTGATGAAGCCCGCGAAAACACCATTACTTACCAGATTCTGCGTCAGCACGATGTCGATGGTGCAAAAGGTAAAAAAATGCGCATCCGCTTCGACGCCATGATGAGCCACGACATTACCTATGTAGGCATTATCCAAACAGCGCGCGCTTCAGGACTTGAAAAATTCCCACTGCCATACGCCATGACCAACTGCCATAATTCACTCTGTGCAGTAGGTGGTACCATCAACGAAGACGACCACGTTTTCGGACTTTCGGCAGCAAAAAAATACGGCGGCATTTACGTGCCGACGAACATGGCCGTGATTCACCAGTATGCTCGCGAAGCTATGGTGAAATGCGGTAATATGATTTTAGGTTCCGACTCACACACGCGCTACGGCTCATTAGGCAATATGGGCGTTGGCGAAGGTGGTGGCGAACTTGTGAAGCAATTGCTGCACAACACTTGGGACATCAATGCGCCCGAAGTAGTGCTGGTATGGCTCGAAGGGGCACCCAAGCGCGGTGTTGGTCCGCACGATGTGGCCATTTCTATGGTAAAGGCGGTGTTCGACAATGGCTTTGTCAAGAACAAAGTGCTTGAATTTGCCGGACCGGGCGTGAAGAACCTGCCGATTGACTTTCGCAACGGTATCGACATCATGACTACCGAAACCACTTGCCTGAGCAGTATTTGGATTACCGACGAGGAGGTGAAACACCATTACGAAATACACCGTCGGCCCGAGGACTTCCGCGAACTGAAACCGGGTGCCACGGCCTACTACGATGGTATGATTCGCATCGACCTCAGTCAGCAGGAATGTATGATTGCTCTGCCCTATCACCCCTCGAATGCCTACACCATTCACGAATTGCAGGCAGACCCCGAACGCATTTTGCGCGAGGTGGAGGAAGATACCCGCAAACGCTACGGTGACAAAGTGCAGGTGGATTTGCTCAGCAAAATACACAACGGTAAGGTACAGGCCGACCAGGGCATCATTGCCGGCTGTTCGGGCGGTACTTACGACAACTTGAGCCAGGCTGCTGCTATCCTCAAGGGTAAATCGACGGGCAACGACTATTTCAGCCTCTCGGTATTCCCGCAGTCTGTACCTGTTTCGATTGCTACGACGCGCAGCGGCATCAACGAGGAATTGCTCGAAGCCGGTGCTGTTATCAAACCTGCCTTCTGTGGCCCATGCTTCGGTGCGGGCGACGTGCCGGCCAACAACGGACTGAGCATCCGACACACCACGCGCAACTTCCCGAACCGCGAGGGTTCGAAACCCGGACAGGGACAGATTTCGCTCGTTGCCTTGATGGACGCTCGCTCCATTGCTGCTACTGCGGCCAATGGCGGTGTGATTACAGCGGCTACGGATGTGGCATACACCGATGAACATAAGCCTTACGAATTCGACGCTCGCATCTACGACCGCCGTGTGTTCTATGGTTATGGACATGCCAATCCTGAAGAGGAACTGCGCTACGGACCGAACATCAAGGACTGGCCCGAAATGTTTGCCATGAAGGACAACCAGCTGCTTGAACTCGCTGCCGTTATCCACGACCCCGTCACCACGACCGACGAACTCATTCCTTCGGGCGAAACGTCAAGCTACCGCTCTAATCCGCTGAAACTCTCGGAATTTGCCCTTTCGCGTCGTGTGCCTGAATACGTGGGCCACAGCAAACGCATACATCAGGACGATTTGGACTGCCGTGCCGGCAAATGTCCCGAACCAATACAGAAGGTGCTCAATCAGGTTGGTGCCACAACGGAAAACACTTCGTTCGGCTCTTGCGTATTTGCCAACCGTCCGGGCGACGGTTCTGCTCGCGAACAGGCTGCCAGCTGTCAGAAGGTGCTGGGCGGTGATGCTAACATTTGCTACGAATACGCCACCAAGCGATACCGCAGCAACTGCATCAACTGGGGCATTGTGCCTTACACGATTGATGCCGAAACTCCGTTCAACTACGAACCGGGCGACTATGTATTTGTTCCCGGCATTCGTCAGGCTATGCTCGATGGCAAGGAGGAAATCGACGCCAAGGTCATTTCATCTCAAGGTATCACCGACATCAAGTTGCACTTTGCCAATCTCACGCAGGCCGAGCGCGAAATCCTTGTCGAAGGTTGCCTGATGAACTACTACCGCAAGGCTTTACCGAAATAAACAGAAATCAACGCTTTTTGAATTTAAGGATAAAAACTTAAAAAACGCAACCCGTGCAGTGCCTGGGTGTCCACATACCGGGCACTGTACATTCTTTCATTTTTCCACTTATTATTCACCTTTTAAATGTCCTCTAAAATCCCTGTTATTCATTCGATAAGGGACGAGGCGCCAGTTTTTTACCATGGAAAAAATTAAAATGACTACGCCGCTTGTTGAAATGGACGGCGACGAAATGACTCGCATATTGTGGAAGATGATTAAGGACGAACTCATTCTGCCCTTTGTCGATCTGAAAACCGAATACTACGATTTAGGATTGAAGCACCGCGATGAAACGGGTGACAAAATCACCGTCGAAGCTGCCGAAGCCACCAAGAAATATGGCGTTGCCGTGAAGTGCGCCACCATTACGCCGAATGCTCAGCGCATGACGGAGTACGAACTGCACCAAATGTGGAAGAGCCCCAACGGCACCATCCGCTCCATTCTCGACGGAACGGTATTCCGCACCCCTATCACCCTGCCGACCATCAAACCGGCTGTGCGCAACTGGCAGAAACCCATTACCATTGCTCGTCATGCTTACGGTGATGTGTATAAAAGTGTAGAAATCCGCACCGAGGAAGAGGGTACGGCTCGATTGGTTTACGACACCAAAAGCGGTAAACACGAAGAAATCGTGATTCATGAATTCAAGGGCCCCGGCGTGTTGCAGGGTATGCATAACACCGACAAGTCCATCCGCTCCTTTGCCCACTCGTGCTTCAAGTTTGCCATCGACATGAAGGAAGACCTTTGGTTCTCGACCAAAGACACCATTTCAAAGAAATACGATGCTCGCTTCCGCGAAATTTTCGACGAAGTGTATGCCGAGTACAAGGACGACTTCGAACGCCTGGGATTGACGTATTTCTACACGCTGATTGACGATGCAGTAGCCCGCGTAATCCGCAGCAACGGTGGTTTCATCTGGGCTTGTAAGAACTACGATGGCGACGTCATGAGCGACATGGTTTCCACGGCCTTCGGTTCGCTGGCCATGATGACTTCCGTACTCGTTTCGCCCGACGGCAACTACGAATACGAGGCTGCCCACGGCACCGTAACGCGCCATTATTACAAGTATTTGAAAGGCGAGGAAACGTCGACCAACCCCATGGCCACCATCTTTGCATGGTCGGGTGCATTCCGCAAACGCGGCGAATTGGACAATCTGCCCGAACTCACCCGCTTCGGCGAACAGCTTGAAGCTGCTTGCTTCGACACCCTGAACGAAGGCATTGTTACCAAGGACCTCGTCAATTTGATGGAAGGCATCGAACCTAAAGCCGTCAACTCTGCCGACTTCCTGAAAGCCATTCGCCAACACTTGGAACAGCGCATCGCCTAACTCTTACACCACGCAATAGTGCCAATATTGGCTGACCATTGCTCCTAAGTAAGTGTTTCAGTATGAACGTACCTCTTCGTAACATCATACTGAAACACTTTTTTTGTGTCCGAATACATAATCCGTCAGTAACACTGGCCACATTGGTTTGTAGTAAAATTCCACACATTCCACACCCCACTCCCCAAATTCCACACCCATGCCAGCAATCGTGCCAAACTCGTTTTTATTGATTATCAGCGATTTCAGCCTCTTCACTTCATTTTGGCACACGCTTTGCGCTTTAATAGGGCAGAAACAACAAAACAATAACAAAATAAAACGACACGATTATGAAAAAGTTTTCAGTTTACGCCGTAATGGCCATGGGAGTTCTCACAGTGAGTAGCGCAGCCTTTGCCGGAACCACCGCCTTCAGTTCTCGCGGTTTGGTAAACACGGAAGTTTCTGACACCGTTGTACCTAAGGACACCGTACTGCCCGAAAAAACGGAAACGGAACAAACCGAAACTCAAACGCAAACTGAAGCGTTCTATTCATTGACCGACACCGTTCTGCCTACCGACACCGTAGTGCCGCAGCAGGAGGAAACCATCCCGCAGCAAAAGGAAGAAACTACTCCGCAGCAGGAGGAAACCATACCGCAGCAAAAGGAGGAAACTACTCCGCAGCAGGAAGAAACTACTACTTCTGAATCAACCTTCGCTCTGAGCAACGACAGTGTAGTTCCCGTCGACACGCTCATGCCTTCGAAAAAGGATGAACCGCAAACCGACGAACCCAAGCAGGATGAACCTCAGCAAAATGAGCCTCAGCAGGAAGAAACGGTTCCGGTACAGTAAAACGCACCACCACATACATTTCATAGTTCACGACATAGAGTACTGACTTCTATCCGGTTATTTACAGCCTGATAGAAGTCAGTTTTTTCGTATATTGTTGAATGCCTCAACATATATTCCACACCTCTGAATACACCTTTCTCTACAACTCCCCTATGAAAAAGAAGAGGAACAGAACGCACCTCAGACAGGCCTATCTGCCTTACTTTCTGTGGTAACACAAAGTCAAAGAACGCTTAATTGCTTAATAGGTATTTTTGGTTTTTCATTCGTGAAGGCTAAAATTCTATCGAACGCATATACCCCTATATGCTCACAGCAACGAAAAAGCCTTGGTTCAAAACAGCTATTTGCTGCCGAACCAAGGCTTATCATTTATTGCACATCAGTAACGAAGCAGAATGATCAAAGTTTATTCAGCTTTGTCCAAAACTTCGTATTTTGAATGTTTGCTCTTGAATTCAGGAACCAAATCCTTCATGCGTTTCACAATCTGCATATCGGTTTCTTGAATGCTCGAAGCAACGAGGGAATCAATGTGGTCAGACACTTCAGTATAATCATACTCGCGTACCTGAGCAATCTTAATTTTAGGATGGAAAGTCGGTTTCGTCGTTTCCTCTTCGTTAAGCACCTCTTCGTAGAGTTTCTCACCATCGCGTAAGCCGGTGAACTTAATTTCTACGTCCTTGGCACCGCTCAACTGAATCATGCGCTTGGCAAGGTCAACGATGCGAACCGGTTTACCCATATCGAACACAAAGATTTCGCCACCATTACCCATGGTTCCTGCTTCAAGCACAAGCTTGCAGGCTTCAGGAATGAGCATGAAGAAGCGGATGATGTCCTTGTGCGTTACCGTAACCGGACCACCGCGACGAATCTGTTCGCGGAACAAAGGAATTACCGATCCGTTTGAACCCAGCACATTACCGAAACGCGTGGTAACAAACTGCGTAACGCCCTTGATTTTACCATCCTTAATGGCTTTATCAAGGCTTTGCACGTAGATTTCGCAAATACGCTTGGAACATCCCATTACGTTCGTCGGATTCACGGCTTTATCGGTCGAAACCATCACGAACTTCTTCGTGCCGTATTTCACCGCCAAGTCGGCAATGACACGCGTTCCGTCGATATTGTTGCGCACGCTTTCGCCCGGATTATTCTCCATCATGGGCACATGCTTGTAAGCTGCGGCATGGAACACATAATCAGGACGGTAAATGTCGAAAAGTTCTTCCATGCGTTCCTTCATGCAAATATCGCTCACGATGGTTTCGGCTTCGACATTGGGCCATTGGCGAGCCATCATCAGGCGGATATCATGCAGCGGAGTTTCGGCCTGGTCAATAAGTACCAGACGTTTCGGACGGAACTGGGCAACCTGGCGTACAATTTCGCTACCGATACTACCAGCAGCACCTGTAACGAGAATCGTATTACCGGTAAGTTGCTTTTCAACAACATTCAAGTCGATTTCAATTTTATCGCGCGGCAGCAAGTCTTCAATGTCCACTTCCTTGAGCTGACGATGGTCAAGGTCGTCCTTGCCGTTCCATTCCTGCATTCCCGAGAACATAAAGATGTGAATACCGGCATCCATCAGTTTTTCCACGATATCAGGATTATTGCGGATAGACTCATTTTTGAGCGGCGAAACCAGCAACGATTTCACACCGCGGCTCTGCATGATGCTTATAAGGTTTTCATCGTTGGGGAAAATGGGGGAACCCATCAACCGGCGGCCTTGAATGTCCATGTCGCCATCATCGGCCACAAAACCTTTGATAACGTAAGTGTGTTGGCTATCGCGGTGAAGCATACTATTGGCAATAGCCACACCGCCTTCTTTCACACCGTAAATGAATACGCGCTTGCTCTTTTTATTCTTACGTGCATTGTCATACATATACTTGACCAATGCGCGAAGCAACCACATCAAGCACGTTGCCATCAATGCCGAAAGGCCTAAATCCTTCATGCGGATGGCAAAAATCCAGGAGTCGGAATTCAAACCGTATTTGGCTACCACCGTAAGTCCCAAGCCCAAAAGCATGGCAAACGTAATGCGGTGTAAGTCATTAAACGATGAATAGCGCAAAACGCCCGAATAGGTATGAAAAGCTGCAAAACCCACTACATAAAAAAGCAAGTAAACTGCAAATGCCGCACTTAAAGGAACAATGTCCTGTGCCGTTGTCACTGCTCCATTGTTAAGGGCATACACGAAAATGTCTGAAAAGAATACTATCAAACAATCGAGTGCGAAAACACACCAGTATGGCAGTGCGTCTTTCGAAAAATACCAATTCGAAATTTTTGAAATCATGAGTTTGTATTAATTAGTTTCCTGCTTTGCGGCGAGGCTGATACATGGCCCATGCAGCAGCCCCGCAGTAAAACTTTTTTTTAATTATAACCGCGACCATAGCTGTAGCCGTAGCGATAACCATAGCGATAGCCATAACGGCCATTCAGTTTTTCGGTACCATTAAGCACAATGCTTACGTTCTTGAAACGTTTCGAATGGTAAATACGTTCAAGTTCGGGCAACATCGTGCGGTCAAGCAGTCCGGCACGAACCACAAAGAGCGTGCGGTCTACCTGCTTTTCGATGATTTGCGTATCAGCCACAATTTCGATAGGCGGACAGTCGATAAACACATAGTCGAAATGGTCACGCACAGCCTCGATCAATGTAGCGAAACGGCCATTGTCCAACAATTCGGTGGGGTTCGGCGGAATGATGCCAACCGGTATCACGCTCAAGCCTTCGAATTTATCCGACTGCACCACAGCATCTTGCCAATTCTCGACATTGCCGTTCAAATAGTTGCTCAAGCCCACTTTCGGTGCGTCGAAATAAGTTGAAAGCGTTGTGTGGCGCATATCACCGTCGATAAGGAGCACCTTCTTGCCTTTGAGTGCAAACGAAACAGCCATGTTTACTGTAATGAATGACTTTCCGCTGCCAGGATTAAAGGAAGTGACAAGTAACACTTGACTCTTCGGGCCATCGGGTTTCGACATAAAATTAATATTCGAACGCAACACGCGGAATGCCTCGTTGATTACGTTGCGATTGCCTTCTTCCACCACCATGGTCTTCGTCGTTTTATTCCGACGACCAAACAAGTGGCGGTGCGTATCGCCACACAAGGGAATTTCGCCGACGATGGGCACATTCATTCCTTCCAAATCCTTTCGGCCGCGCACCTTATTATTCATCGTCATCATCAGATAAATCAGTCCGGCGGGCACAGCCAGTCCCAAGGCAAATGCCACCAGCAAAATCATGGGCTTGCGGGGCGAAGTGGGGAACACGCTGCCGCGCGGTGGTGTAATGATGCGCGTGTTGTAGGCAGCAAAGGCTTTCGACAGTTCGTTTTCTTCGCGTTTCTGCAGCAAATAAATGTAGAGCGACTCCTTCACCTTTTGCTGACGTTCCACCGAAAGCAAATATTTAGCCTGATTCGGATTCGAAGCCAACTGTCCCGTTGTTGTGCGCTCCTGTTTCCGGTAGCTTTCAATCTGCGTATTGAGCGAAGCAATGTGATTATTCAGCGACTCGTAAATGGCCTGATGCATATTTTTCAGCGAACGGCCCATGTCGGCAGCCACCGGACTTTCCTTGCTACTATTGGCAATCAGACGGTTGCGTTCAAGCACCATGCTGTTGTATTCAGTAATCAGGTTTTCCACATTCACGTTGGCAAGTCCCGAATTCGAAGGCAATGTCTGGTCCGACGATTTTTGCTGCAATTCATTCAGCACAAACTGTGCCATAGCTCTCTGGTTATTGAGCGTAAGCAGCGTTGTCTGGTTATTCAGAGCCTGCGTCATATACATGTTCGAAGCCTGCTGTACGTCGGGCAGCAAATTCCGGCTTTTATACGACGAAATGTTGTTGTCGACACGTCCCAAATCTGCTTCAATCACAGCCAAACGCTCACTGATAAACTGCGAAGTGCTTTCGGCCACCAGGTTGCGGTCCTGCACCCACTGTTCGTTATACACAGTGATAAGCGTGTTAAGAATGTCCTCAGCCTTTTTGGGTGATTCGTCCTTGATACTCAAATCCACCACGGTCGATTCCTTTGAATTGAGCGAAATGCTAAGCTGGCTCAGGTAGGCATCAGCCAGGAGGTTTGGTTGGGTATGAAAAAAGTGGATTTCTTCTCCTACGTATTCCTTGCCAAAATGCTTCGTACGACTCAACGTTACATTGCCACATGCCGTGTGTACGGTAGCATTAAAATTACCTTTGAACCTTCCTTCAATTTTTTTCCATCCAGCTTACAATGGGTGATTTCGAACTGCGAATCTGAAAGCAGATTCACCACGAACGAAACTGCATGTGTTGCGTTTTGATTAAACGTAACAGCTATCGGACTGTCCTGATACAGATTAACCGTACGCAAGCCACGTCTCACGCTGTACACATTGTTCAACCCAAGTCGTTTCACCACTTCTGTCATGATAACAGGCGACTGCATCGTGATGATTTCATTGTTAATATTGGTGTTCGTACGCAAAATGCCGATATTCGACAATTCACTCGAAACACCTCCCGACATGGAACTGCTGTTCTTTGCATCTTCCTTTACCAGTACCGAAGCATTGCGTGTGTAAACAACGGGTGCACTCATCAAATACACCACAGCTACTACCAACGCAACGACCAGCGAAAGCAAAAACCAGTACCAGCGGGTTATACACATTGACCACAAATCAGTCAAACCGATTGTAGTTTCAACATCAGCATCTGACTGAACAGGCTGATTAACAGGTGAGTTCGTTTCTCTCATAAATTAAAGGTGTAAGGCTGTTTATTTCGTATAGTTTGTAGGATGCGGTTCGGCCAAACTGAATAACAAAAGCGTTTTCACATTGTCTGGCTTTCACCTTTCGCTACATTCGACATGTTAACTAAGTTCAGTGCTCTGTTTTGAGTTATTTTCTTAAAGCGTTTCACCAAATTGCCCAACGAAGATGCTGTCGCGATTTGATTCTCGTCAGCAATCATACGGTCCAGCAATTCTACATCATGTCGAATACGAGTCTGGGCCTCATACCCTCCCGGAACATGCTCAAAAACGCACCGATTCTGAGCATCCCAAGCCTCAACCGGCAACAAAATACGTGCCGAAAACTCGAACCTGCGGTTGTGGCCGTAATATATACGGTAATATATACTGCCACGATCCTCATGCTGTTTACTCCTTTCGAAACGAACTTTTACAGATGGCATACTACTTATGAATATTGAAGGGCAAACAACACTGCTCTGAGTAAAGCATAACCGAAAACCAATGTTTATAAGGTTTCTTGTTTTTATAAACCAATACTCATCAATGGTAAAAGCCATCCTATTCACCAGAAATAGTGCCAACCCATAAATAATACAAAGAACGCAACCAAACCCTGATAGTTTAGTTTGCCTTCTTCTAATATACATCACACCCGTGTATCCCACAAGAACACACAAATGATCATCGAGCAGCATCGCTTCAAGCATTCCCACCGGCCAAACATCCTTGTATTTTATAAGGAAAGCCCAATGAGAACTGACTACGATGAAATGGGAGAAAAAACAGAAACTCTTTCTACCAATGCCATTAAACCTGTTTGAACACACATGAACATTCCTCTTCTGATTGATGTAAAACAGACTCAAACTGCACACTTATCACAGAGAATAAGGCATAACGACCTGCATACATCAAAAAACAGAGGAATATGCTGACAACGAGAAGAAAAATAAAATCAAACCAGTCAAATAAAAACCGACTAAAATTTCGCACGATACAATCCGTTTCCTTTTAAATAATATGTATGTAATTGTACGAAACAAATTTGATTACACGTTATTTTTTCAACTCATTTCAGTCCGCCGCTTTCGAACAAAGCAACTTTATGTGAGCGTTACAAAATCCACACAGGCTATTGAATAACCATCAACTGTCAACAGCATCACGGCACCCAAAGCTATAGTCTGCTCTCGAAGTTCAAAACAAAAGAAGCCAACAGCAAATCAAGTTCCATTCCTTTGGCTCATCCTTGTTCGCAAACTCCTATGAAACGCAGTTTATTGCAAAATACACACCGAAAAATCACCTTTTCCAATGCATACCATGACATGCAAACTACTACGCAACAGCAATTAAGTACCAACCATTTCGAAGCCAACGCGACCCTATCAGTCCATAGCTCCGCTACGATATACATACTATAATCACGTAGCAAAATTACTAACTTTTGACTATTTTCCCAAGACTTTATGTCTTTTTTTTGAAATATCCCGTATTTTGAGCCAATGAATACGCCATATCTATATTCCTACTAGTAACTGCTTTGTAAACGAGTGCTAAACCAATATTTACACCCCCAAAAGTCACAAACAAAAAAGCTACACCCCATGCCTGCACTCCCCAAAAACCTGATGGCAATGTGGCTCATTTAGAACAATGTGTAAATGCAAAAAATAGCTTTTACTTGACAAAACAGCAATTACAACCATCAAATTAAACCTTTTTGTCTGAAAATAGTCATAAAACAAACGACTAATGTTGCACCTCTGAGCCAAAATGCCTAACTTGCGCCCTGTAATCCGGTAATTAGCCGGTAAACACCGCCCTGGAATTCCGTTTCCAATAGATTACTTTTCAAGAAGTATGGAACAATTCCTTCGCATTCCCCACCCTCTTTCGGCTCTTCGCAGGAACAAGCCTCCGGCAAACCCGAAGCCGACAACCAATCCCGAAGCTGACAACCGATTATAACATTAATTACATATATAAAAACGACATCTATGAAACGCTTAAAACTTTTTGTACCTCTGGCCATCGCCTTATTGATGACGGGCTGTGTATCGAAAAAGCAGTATGCCGACATGCAAGCCAAGTATCAGACGCTGCAATCAGAAAACGCAAGTTTGCAGCGCGACCTCAACGACAAACAGGTTAGCCTGGCCGAATGCAACTCTAATTCAAAGAGCCTGGCCGAACGCTTGGCCGATGAACAGGCACGCAACAAGGAAATGCGCGAGGCTTACAGCCAGTTGCAGAACTCATACCAGAGCAACGTACAGGCAGGCAACGTAAACATTTCAAAACTCGTTGACGAAATCAACGCTTCGAACAAGTTTATCAAGCAGCTCGTTGATGCCAAGAGCAAGAGCGACTCACTCAACCAAGCACTCACCAACAAACTCACCCGTTCACTCTCACGCGAAGAAATGAACGACGTCGACGTACAGGTGCTCAAGGGTGTAGTTTACATTTCACTTGCCGACAACATGCTCTACAAGAGCGGTAGCTACGAAATTGGCGACCGCGCCGGCGAAACACTTTCGAAAATCGCCAAAATCATCAGCGACTACAAAGACTACGACGTACTCGTTGAAGGTAACACCGACAATGTGCCCATCAAGCAGAAGAACATCCGCAACAACTGGGACCTCTCTACCCTCCGTGCCTCATCTGTCGTACAGGCCCTGCAAAACGAGTATGGTGTTGACCCCAAGCGTCTGACCGCTGCCGGACGTGGCGAATACAACCCCGTGGCCAACAACAGCACCGAAAAGGGTAAACAGCGCAACCGCCGCACCCAAATCATCATCACGCCGAAACTCGACCAGTTCATGGACCTCATCGACGAGGCTCCCGAACAGCAAAAGAACTAACGTATAACCTACGTATAAACGCCCAAGAGCCGACCTCATTTTCATAGTGAAGGTCGGCTCTTTTTTTTGAACGCCCAATGCCATGTAGCATTCCGTCATACGCATTTACCAGCCAATGTACACCACCAAACAGGCAAATCAACTTTTTACTTTACCAAAATGCGCTTCGTTTCAAAAAATAATTGTACATTTGCAACCGCTATACTACAAATCGGCCCCGTAGCTTAGCTGAATAGAGCGTCAGATTCCGGTTCTGAAGGTCTTGGGTTTGAATCCCAACGGGGTCACCACATGTTACACGCGGAAATTCTCACACCCGGGAATTTCCGCTTTTTTATTTTAAACTTCAGGTAAACTTAAGGTTCAGTCGCAAAAGCATGTGGTACAATTCAACAATGCATCTCGGGTTTCAGACAGGCCTACCTGCCTTACTTTCTGTTGTAACAAAATGTCAAAGAACGCAGAATGAATAAATAAGGAATATTGTTTTTTCATCCGTCAAGGCTAATGTGCAGCTTATCAATGCTGCAGTGCTACCTTTATTGCGACAGCAAAGATACAACACGAGAATCCCGAAATCCTAATTTTTTGACCGCCTAATATCGCACCTCGAAATTTTTCCACACTCTAAAATGGGCATTCAGCCCTTTATCTACGGGCATTCCTGCGCATTTTCCACACGCGAAAAAAAATGAAATCGGGATATAACATTTTATCTCATGCCGATTATCAAAACGTACAAAGCAGCAACTTTTGGCCTCACCAAAATGCTGCAGTCCCCACACTTTTTTGCAACTAATACAAAGTTAAACCTATCTGATAGAGTATGAACGGGTGGCGTTGAGATACTTAATTACTGTAATTCCATTAAAAAATACGGTTCGTAAACCGATGTTCAGTGAAAGTTTTGGCATTTTGAACAAAACACGATATCTTTGCCGATTATTAGAACCAAAAATATAACAAAAAGGTTTCAAAAACATGGTACAAACAGCAAGCCAAAGCACTGTAAATAAGATAGAAATGAGGCTTAGAGGGAAAGGGCGTGGTTCGATAGTATTCCAACAAGACTATGCAGACTGCGGAACACCATCAGCCGTAAAGTCAACATTCCATCGAATGTATACTAGCGGAACGTTAGTGCGGTTGGCTCATGGCATCTATTATTATCCAAAAGAAGACAAGGAGTTTGGGCTTGGCATCATCTACCCGTCTGTTGAAGATATCGCCCAAGCTATAGCCAAACGAGACAAAGCGAAGATTGTACCGATGGGAGCATACGCCTTAAATCGTCTCGGTTTGTCCACACAGATGCCCATGAATGTAGTATTCCTTACAAATGGAGCACCACGTCAGATAAAGATAGGAAATGGACGCGGTATCCTGTTTAAACATTCTTCTTCTGGCAAAAACTTTTCTTATAAATCAGAGCTGATGATGCTTGTTGTAACAGCCATGCGCACTATAGGCGAAGATAAAATAACAGAAGAAGAGCGCAACGTACTTATAGAACACGCTAGAAATGTTAACGACAATGATTTCAAACATGATATAAAACTTGCCCCTGCATGGGTGCGCAAAATGCTAATTGCACGATGAAATTCATAGACATACCAGAAGATAGGCAACGCGAAGCTATCAATACCGTAGCGCTACAAAGTGGATTACCACCTTCAAGTATCGAAAAAGATTGGTGGGTAACTCAAGTCTTAAAAGCTCTTCATGCTTTGCCATACGCAGAACATATTGCTTTCAAAGGAGGAACCTGCCTCAGCAAATGCTGGAACTTAATTGCCAGATTCTCCGAAGACATAGATATTGCACTCAGCAGAGAATTCCTTGGTTTTTGCGGAGAATTGTCGAAGACCCAAATCAGCGACAAATTACGTCGTGCAGCCTGCTCATTCGTAAGAGATGAAATGCAACATGATGTACGCCAAGCTTTAATAGATTTGGGGATACGGTCTGATGCCTTTTCTGTGGATGTTATCATCACACCGATTACTACAACAGATCCGGAAGTAATAACCATAACTTATCATAGTTTATATGAGAACTCACCCTATATCAAGAACACGGTAAAGATAGAAATTAGTGGCAGATCAATGATAGAGCCGATTGAAAAAAAAGCAATCAACGCTATTATTGATACCTATTTCTGCAAGACCCAATTTGCCGAAAATCCATTCGAGGTGAATGCCGTCATTCCCGAACGTACATTTCTTGAAAAGGTATTCCTGTTGCATGAAGAATTCAAGAAAGAGGTAGTAAGAATCGAACGAATGTCTCGTCATATATATGATTTAGCAATGATGATGAACTCCAAGGAAAATATTGCAGACAGGGCCATCCATAACGAAAAACTATATAGATGTATCCTTGAGCATCGACGCAAATTCATTGGTTTGAAAGGTTTCAACTATGACGAGCTTTATTCCGACACGCTATGTATCGTACCCAACGAGGAAATTACTAATTTATGGCAAGATGACTACAGATTCATGTGTGAACACATGATTTACGGCCCAGTGCCATCTTTCAAAGAATTGATAGACAAGTTGCATATACTTAATGAACAAATAAGGCAACTTAACTATCAGAAGCAGTTAAAATGAAAAAATAAGGCGCAGACCTTGAACTACAATTCAGCCAACCTTGCAACATAGCGAAAACATTAGATTCATACTTTAACTCAAAAAGAAAGAGTTTAACGGAAGGTGAATGAAAGAGAATTGAACTCAAACTTGCACGCTGCGCCACATTCACCCCTATCCCACAAATACCCCCTCACCAAACTCTCAACTTCACATGGCACAAAAATTCATCATCACCGCCCAAGGCCACTTCCGCCTGGGCGACGTCCGACTACACAAACACCTGCTCGAACCCGGCGACACTTGCTACGGTGGCGGATTCTACCAAATTGACCACCTCAGCAACCGCCTGCTGCTCGACGGTGCGTCCTACGACTACGGCCGCCCGCTCTGGGACCGCCTCATCTACCGCCAAACCCCACTGAAGGTGCCCGAAGCTTACCGCGGTATGCAAATCGTGTATCACCCCGAAGATCAATTTGCCGACGACCTTGTCATCACCCACGAACTCCCCATCGAATACGTCTAACCCGTCCCCTCATTTCCCCGACAGATGCACACCCTCTCGCCTACCCTACGCACCTACATCGAAGCGCACATCATTCCGCTTTACGACACCTTCGACCCGGCACACCAGCGCAACCACGTACTAAGCGTCATCGACCGCAGCATGGCATTGGCCGCACATTACGACGTCAACCCCGACATGGTCTATACCATTGCCGCCTACCACGACACCGGCCTCAGCCGCGACCGCCAAACGCACCACCTCGTTTCGGGCCACATCCTGCGCAGCGACCATGCGCTGCAGCAATGGTTCGATGCCGAACAAATTGAAGTGATGGCCGAGGCCGTCGAGGACCACCGCGCCTCGAACGCACACGAGCCGCGCAGCATTTACGGCAAAATCGTAGCCGAAGCCGACCGTCTCATCGACCCCTACACCATTCTATCGCGCGCCCTGCTCTTCGGCCTTTCGCACCACCCCGAATTAAACGAACAAGCGCAAATTGCCCGAGCTGCTCACCACCTCATCGAAAAATATGGCGACAACGGCTATCTCAAACTCTGGATTCCCGAATCGCCCAATCATCAACGGCTGCAGGAAGTCAGGTCACTCCTCAACACCCCAGCCCAACTCCGGCAAACACTCCAGCAAATTTACACCGAACTCACGGCCGCATCATCCACCCCACAACCCTCAACCTGCGAAACATCAAACTAACATTCCTCCCCCACCTTCCACCTAAAGAAAGCACACAGCCCCGGCAAACGAAGATACAAGTTTTCATTTGCCGGGACTGTGTGCTTTTCGTCACTTCGCATTTGTACTGCTTACAGCACGCATGTTCAGACATGTAAAGGGCATATAGACTGAACAACCTACTGCTCAAAACACCTACTTTAAGGAATAAGCATTTTCATGCAATACAGATTACTTGGTTACTACGTTGTACAGATCCTGATAAGTCTTGACTACACTGTAGACTACCTCGCCTGTACTGATAGTGGCAAAATGACGGCGGGCGCATTCAATCTTGGCATCTTCAGAACCTCGCAGTTGAGATACTTCAATATCGTTGCCTTTTGTTTCTGCCACGAAGTAAACGTGCTTCACACTGCCTTCACGGAACGCAACAGCCCAGTCGGGATTGTACTTGCCCATCGGGGTATTGATATAGAAACCATTGGGTAGTTTGGAATACACCACCACATCATCCTCCTGTTCCAGCGATTCTGCAAACGACTTTTCAATGCCTTCACTATCTACCACCACCAAATCATACAGCGACTTTTCGCTTTCAATGGCGTTCTTTCCAAGCACACCACGTAAGGTAGCTTCTTCGAAGATATCCGATTCAAACGTATTTTCCCGTTTTTCATACTTGATATGCTGAATCAGAGAAAGTGCCTTGCAGTCGTTGATGATACGTCCGGTCTTGATGATGAACTCTTCCGGATTGAGTTTGAACTCAAGAAACTTGCCTGGTTCAATCCTCTGAAGGATGGTTACAATGGTACGACGGGTCAGACCGGTTATTTGCACCAAATCACCAATCAAGTCATATTTTACGCCGCTGCCTACCGCCTCGCTCACCCGAATGGTGCGTACCTTGGCAGCAGACATGGCAGCACCGGCTTCCAATTCTTCCTTATCGCGAATACTTTCCATCGAACCGCTTTCAACGATGATGCGGATTTCTGAAACGTTCAGATGGTCGTTGATTTCCTTGACCGCCTTATCAATCAGCTTGGTGGTATCGAAGTTCACCTGATAGTAGGTGCGCACATTGATGCGCTTCCACAATTCCTGCCATTCCTTCTTCTGGAAGTTGGTTGGATTAAAGGTGGCTTCCTTCTTTCTGTTGCCGTTTTCGGGTTTGTAGTCATCCGGATTGAACACCTTGTCGAGTTGCTTGACGATAAATGACTTCATCGCATTCATCTCGCCAAAATTCAAAGTGCCGTTCTTCTTTTCGTCAAAGAACTTTTGGGTCAATTTACCTTTCTTAATATAGTCTCGCTTAATCAGTTCCTCATGAATGATAGAGGCTTGTTCGGTCGTCACCTTAATCAGTTTGCCATCCTCGGTTTGTGTAGTCACATCCGCAAACAGGGTAGCCGTAACCACTACCGGACGGCTGTCGCAAGCTTCTGCAATTTCGGTCTGCAGTTTCTTGGCAAAGTCGTCATAGCTTTCGCTGGCAATGACGGTCAACACATTCGTGTTAAACACGGCATCGCCCAACACATCGGCATCCTGGCGTTCACCTTTGTCATTCACACAAAGACGCATACCGCGTCCCACTTCCTGACGCTTCTTGATTTCGTTAGAAGTATCTTTCAGCGTACAAATCTGGAACACATTGGGGTTATCCCAACCTTCCTTCAAGGCCGAGTGCGAAAAGATGAAACGTACCGGACAATCCTGACTCAGCAGACGCTCTTTATCCTTCATAATCAGGTTGAAGCCTCGTTCTTCATTTTGGCCCTCCTTCCTAGTACCAGATTCCACAATTCTCCCTTTTCCATCGACAGAGAAGTAGCCATCGTGAATGTTTTCACACGCATTACGATAGTCAGACAAGAAACGGGTGTATTCGCCATCCGTAAAGGTTGGCATAAATTCCTGCAAAGCTCGCTGGTATTCCTCCTCAAATATTTGGGCATACTTTCCTTTCTCTGCTCCGTCCTTGTCATAGATACGGTAATTCTCTACATGGTCAATAAAGAACAACGACAGCACCTTGATATGCTTGGGAAACAGTTGGCGTTCCCGTTCCAAATGCGTCTTAATTGTTTCACGAATTTGCATACGGCGCACCAAATCTTCGTTGGCAGCTCCCACCATTTCTCCCTCTTGCAGTGTCAAGCCGTTCAGGAAATGAATTGTGCCGGTCAAGCCATCAATGCGGTTTATCACATAGTTGTCATCGTATTCATGCAGTCCGCCGCTCTGTTCTTTCAAGTTGAAATGTTCATCTACCAGACGCAGCACTTGGCGCGTACCGTTGGCCGTTTTTACGTCAAACCCGATACGGGCTCTTGGATTTCCCTTGCTGATAACAATTTCATCCAGAAATACATAACCGTTGGTTGCTGTAGACCCCACTTGGTGTACGCCACGCACTTCTACCTTCTTCACCAGTTTCTTGTTGAAGGCATCGATGGCATCAAGACGGAACACGAGGTTATAGATGTCATCTTTGCGGTGCGTAGCACTGTAAAGCAGTTTGAAGAGCGGATGAAAGAGCTCGATACCCTTACGGGTGGCATTCTTCTTGTCTGTTCCCAACACACTCTGCGGCTCGTCGATAATCAGGATAGGGTTGGTCTTAGCCAAAATATCAATCGGTCGGCGAGAACCGAATTCATCGCGACGGGAGAAGATGATACGGGCTGCAGCATCACCCTTACGGCCTTCCTGGTTCTTCTCTTCATTCAACGAAGCATTGAAAGCCTGGGTGTTAATCACCATCACATGGATACCATTGTCTTGTGCAAAACCGTCGATTTTTGAAAGTTGCTTGGAGTCATAGACAAAGTACTGCATGCGCTTGCCATACTCCGTGGCAAAGTGCTCGGCCATGCTTTCAAAACTCTTGAACACACCTTCACGAATCGCGATGCTGGGCACCACGATGATGAACTTCGACCAACCATAAAGGCGGTTCAGTTCAAACATCGTCTTGATATAGGTATAGGTTTTACCTGTACCGGTTTCCATTTCAATGGTCAGCGTCAATCCTTCGCCCTGCAGCTGTTCAATCGGCTTCAAGCCCTGGGCCATTTGAATGCTGCGGACATTGTCGCAAAGGCTGTCGCGGCTCAAGGCTATCGGAGCGTTTCCAAACCCTTCCACTTCAAACAATCCACGGTTTGTTCCTTGGTCCATCAGGAAGCTATCCAAGCCTTCGCTTTTAGGCTGCCCCAAAAAGACGTCGGTCACACATTTGGCTGCTTCGGCCTGAAAGCGTTGATGCTTATATTTTATTTTCACGATTTGCCTCCTTTCTTGCCCTTATCACTGATTGCTTTGATGGCGGCCAGATAATCCTGTTCCACATCGCTGAGCGTACGTTGCTTGTATTTTCTATATTCCGTGGTGGCATGCTCCATGGCTTCCAGATGAGATATCTTTCCTCCATCCTGCAACAGCTGTTCACCGGTAGAAGTGAGTATGCGGTCCAGGTACTTTGCCCAATCGTCCATGGTCATCGGTACTTCTTTTTCGGCTTGCCGTTCGGCAAAGTCCAGATACCCCGAAACCAACTGTCCCATGGCACGGAGTTCTTTCTCATCCAGGTAATTCTTTGCCGTACGGGCTTCCGCCAAGGTTGGCTGATTACCCCTAAAGGTAAACAATCCCATAAAGTCTTTTTCCGAGTCGGCACGCTCCACGATGAGTTCGGCGGCGGTGTGTCCGTGTATGGCATAGTGAATCTTGTTTTGCACCTTCTTGAAAAACTCCTGCGACACCGATGCACGAGGGTCATAGTCAATGCTCGTGGCGTAAATTTCCAACACCTGCCGATAGAACACCTTTTCTGTGGCGCGAATATCGCGGATGCGTTCTATCAGTTCTTTCCAATAACCGCCTCCGCCCAATTTCTTCAGCCGTTCATCGTCCATCGTAAAGCCCTTGGTGATGTATTCCTTCAGCCGCAGGGTGGCCCACTGACGGAAACGGGTTGCGATGATGGAGCGCACGCGATAGCCCAAGGCGATAATCATGTCGAGGTTGTAGTAATTCGTCAGATAGGATTTCCCATCCGAAGCAGTTGTTCGGTATTTCCGAACAACTGAATCTTCCTGCAATTCCCCTTCTTCAAAGATATGTTTGATGTGTTCACTGACATTGGCCTTACTGGTCTGGTACAGTTCGCACATCTGTGCCTGCGTCAGCCAAAGGGTTTCTTCTTCCAGCTTCACATCTATTTGGGTAAGGCCGTCGGCTCCGGTATAGATGAGTATTTTATTGTTTTCAGCTTCCATTTCCTTGTGTGTTAAATCACTTTGATATTCTTGAAGGCCTCATCGTCCGCCCAATCCAGCAACTGCTTGAACTGCTCGTAGATGTTGATTTTCTGGGCATCGTCGGTGAAGCAGGAGTCGCGGAACAGGATGCGCAACGGCATCTTGTCGGCCATTGTTTGAATCACTTTGTCGGTAATAGGCTCTGAGAAGCAAGCCACCAAGTCGCCTTCGTTCACCGTATAAACCGTACAACCATCCACTTCTTCGGTTGTCATCGGCATATCCAACTGCACACCCCAGGCTAACATCGAGCCGAAGAGCAAGTCCAAATCTGTTCTATCTGCCTTGATATTATCCACAAACAGTCCCAACATATCTTGGTCGTATTCCTTCGGCGACTTCTTCACTTCCAAATAGTTGCTTTCGTCCAAGCGGAAGACGCGGAAACCGATATCGAGGTCTTGGGTCGTCAAAGGATTTTCTTCCTTGATTTTCTTTCCGGCACGACGGATGCGTTCTTTGGCTATTTCAGGGATAGTTTTATAACCTGCTTTGCGTGCTTCGCTATCCTCCGGTGTTTCTTCCGGAAGCTGTACCATGATGAATTTTCGCTTGCCTCCGTCTTCTGCATTGAATTGCATTACGGCCTGTGCCGTCGTTGAAGAACCTGAAAAGAAATCAAGAATAAGTGATGATGAATCAGAAAAAACAAATAATAAATATTTGATCAACGTTACTGGTTTTACATTTTCAAATACTCTATTACCGTTAAATAATAATTGGACATCCTGAGTACCTTTATTATACATACTAATGCTATCTTTCGGTAAAATAGTTGCAGGACACCCTAGTCCTTCGCCAAAATACTTCTTAATAAAAATATTCCATTTGGCTGGTTTACAATCGTCTGTTAATAATGTCGAGGAAGCATCAGTTTTTTTAAAAACAACTAAATTATCTTTTAAAGCAACGTCAAACGTTTCACGCACAAAACGATAAATATAACCATCTTTAGGATATACTATTTCTCCATCAGGACAAGTAATACCATACTTTTGATTAACATTAGTAGAAGCATTTTTAAAGACAAACTCCTTGTTTCGATAAAGCCCACACTCATCTTTTTCATTGTACATTTTTTTCGCATCAGCAGAAAGAGGAGCCCATAATGTAGATATACTATCTATATTTTTCGCATATGCAAAAATATATTCATGTGTTTTGCTTGCATACTTAGGACGAATACCTCCAGCTGTAGAGCAATTCCAAATAAATGTAGCAATTCTGTTATTCTCGCCAAAGATTTCTTTACAGATATATTGCATATTTGTTTCTTCACTATCATCTATTGATATTAGAATAACTCCATCTTCTGAAAGTAAAGACCGAGCCACCAACAGCCGGGAATAAATCATCGAGCACCAGTCCGAATGAAACTTACCATTCGAATCCGTGTTCTTCCGATAGCGCAAGCCCAATTCGTCCACATTCCCTGCTTCCAAATCCTCCTCAGCTGCCGTGCGCGCAAAGTCATCGTTATACACAAAGTCGTTACCCGTGTTGTAAGGCGGGTCGATGTAAATCATTTTTACCCCCCCATATAAGAACGCTGCAACAACTTTAGCACTTCCAAGTTGTCGCCTTCAATATACAGGTTCTTGGTGTTATTCCAATCCACCGAATCCTCCACCACCGGACGCAGGGTCTTGTCCGTAGGGCGAGCCGCTTCTGCTTTGGCAGCTCGTTTACCTACCCACGTAAACTGGTAGCTTTCGCCCCCTTCTTCCTTTACGGCATCGCCCAACAAGGCACGCAAAGCGTCGAAATTTACCTTACGAGCAATTTCGCCCGTCTTGGCATCACGAGCTTCGGTAAATACAGAAGGCGCAATCTGATAGAGTGCCTCCATATTCAACTGCGTACCCGAAGCAGAATTCAAATCCAAGTGACCGATTATCTCTGAACTCATAATTATTGCTTTTTTGTTTGTTGTTGTTTCAATTTGTTTATTTCTTCCTGCAAAGATACCCATTCACGCTTTAATACGCGCGCCTCTGCATTCAGTTGTACCTGTCGGTTGAATTGCTTCTCCGCTCGCACCTTCTTTTGCAGGGCTTCAATGCTCCGCTGCTTTTGTGCCAATTGCTTTTGCAACTCAATCAGACGTTTGGTATCGTCAGCCGTGCGCGTACGGAAACCGGAAATCTGTCCGGCAAACGATTCGTAAACCTTGTCAAGGTTCGTTCCTTCCAACTGAAGGGAAAGTGCCTCAGCCGAGCACCAATCCGTGCGGAAGGTTTTCAGTATACGAAAAGTACCCTTGGCTGCATCCAGCCATTCCTTGTAGTTCAACAAAAGGCGGCACTCTCCGGCATATTGCAGCACAAAGAGCACATGACGCGGCAGCTGCCGGTCGATGGCCGTGAACACATCATCCGGCACCTCCTTGGCTTTCAGCAGCACATGAAACACTGTGATTTCGTGTACCGTCTTGCCGTCCTCCACATTCAACGTAGAGGGAGCTAACTTTGCCAACCAAACGATACGTTCCACATCCTCTACAAAATGTTGGCGCAAAAGGGCATTTATTTCCAGATTCCGGTAGAAGGCCGTTTTCGGAACAATCTGGTTTACTTGGGTGGCCTCTGGAAAGTGTAAATCAATCATAGGCCTCAACGGATGATTAAAAAGGTGATCAATTCAAAGTCGTCCAGTCCCTTGATTTCGCCGCGTAGAGCCGTGGTTTCTCCTAACGAAAACAAGCTGTCAATGTCACTATTGGTCTTCACTTCCAGGATGCTGTCAATGGCGCTCTGCAACAAGGCACTGTACTTATCCATTTTGCGTCCATCTGCAGTTTCCTTATTCAGAGCTGCACAAAGCGACGGATCGTATTCGTTCTTGTTCTTGCAAGCATGACGCATCGCATCCAGCAACTGCTTGGGATGCAGATAGTCACATACGACATCACCTGCTTCTGACAAATACACCATGTAGAACGGATGCAACAGATTCTTTCGGTCAATATTGACCGCATTGCTTCGGTTCTTTAGAATAAAGATAACGCCCGGTTGTATCAAAACTGACTGCTCCACCACGGCACTCATACCCATAGGAGCATGCTCAATATCGGGATGGTCTTTCAGGTAAGCCAAGAGGTCCAAACGAAATTCGTTCAAACCCAAGTCCATAATGTTGATGCCGGTGTCCATTTCCTCAATGTCAACGACTGATTGCTGCAACTGACGCAACTGATTACGTCGGTATTCCAAGTCGCCTTTTTCATTGGCACTAAGCAGGTTATCGTCGCCGGTGGAAGTCAGAACGGTAGCCTTCATACGGCTTTCTACACGACCTTTCAGCTTGATGTAGTCGTCCAGTTCCATATCCGGCCAATAGTTCACCAACTGGATTTGCCGGTTGTGTGAGCCGATACGGTCAATACGGCCGAAGCGCTGAATGATACGCACCGGATTCCAGTGAATATCGTAATTGATTAAGTAGTCACAATCCTGCAGGTTCTGACCTTCAGAAATACAGTCAGTGGCAATGAGTACATCAATTTCTTCGGTAGCTTTCGGGTACAGACTCGCTCTATCCTTAGAAACCGGCGAGAACCAAGTCAATACGTTGTTGAAGGAGAGCGGAAATTTGGGAATGGTGCACCGTCCCTCCGTAGTACCTGTAATCAAGGCTACATTCAAGCCGCATTCCTGCTTGATGCGAGCGGCCAATTCCGTGTACAAATAGTCGGCAGTATCGGCAAAAGCCGTAAAAATCAGTACCTTTTTGTTGCCTTCGTTGAGGGGGTGACTGAATTTCTGTTTCAAGTCCTCAATCAGCATCTGCAACTTTGCATCGTGCCGGGGAGTGATGTCCTTTAAAAGCAAAAGCAGCAAATTCAACTTTTCCAAATCGGCTTTCAAATCCTTACGCCAGGACACATAATCCATGTCACGCAAACTGATTTTCGACTTGCGCGTGGCAAATACATCCGCCTCGCTATCTGCCACATCCCAGTCCTCGGAAAAATCGGCAACCATCATCAAACTTTCGGAATGAGTCGATTCATAGCGATTGATAGCTTCAATCGTTTCGTTGATATATTCGCAGATACGCGTTAAAGTAAGCCGGAAGGAATTGACGCTACTTTCCAATCGCTTCAGCAGATTGGTAGCCATCAACATGCGCAATCCTTTTTCTCGTCCGTCAATAGACAAGTGGCCATTGCCTTCGTAGTCGATGGTGTAATCTCCACGTACGCTCTCAAACAGATAAAGCGAAGGCGTATAGATGGAAAGGTTCAGTTCGTTGAGTTGTTCGGCAATATCCTTGAAATTGATGACATGATTCAAATCTGTCAGCTTTGGCCGCCGGGAAACAGGTGTCAGACGGGCCGGAAAATCGCCTATATCCTTCGTGTCGTAATACTTCATGATATGACTGCGGCTGCGGGCTATGGTGACTGCATCCAGCAGTTGGAAAAAGTCGAAACTCAATTCATTCAAGAGTCTTTCGGTGGTACGTTCCTTAACATCCAGTTTGGCCCAACGGTTATAGACCGTTTGCGCATTACGGAACACCTCATCGATGCTGCGTTCCATATCCAGCGCCGCATTGATGTTTTCCACTTTCCCCTCGTAAGCCAGCTGCAGCTGGTTCTTCAAGTCGTTGAAACGGTTGTTCACAGGTGTAGCACTCAGCATCAGCACCTTGGTCTTGACCCCTTGACGAATCACCCGGTTCATCAGACGCTGGTAGCGGTTTTCTTTGCGGTCGGTATCGTCCTCTTGTCCTTCTTCCTCATCTATATTTCCTCCATTCCGGAAATTGTGGCTTTCATCAATCACAATCAGGTCATAATTTCCCCAATTGATGTGCGCTAAATCCAACCCGTTGCTTTGCCCTTTGTCGCGTGATAAATCGGAATGGAAAAGGATGTCATAACGCAGACGGTCGGCCGCTATCGGGTTGTTCTTATAATTTGCCCGGAACGTCTGCCAGTTGTCATTCAACTTCTTCGGGCATAACACCAAGACAGACTTGTTTCGATTTTCGTAGTACTTCACAACAGCCAAGGCCGTGAAGGTCTTTCCCAAACCTACGCTATCTGCCAAAATACAGCCGTTATATTTCTCCAGCTTATTGATGATAGCCAGTGCCGCATCTCGTTGGAAATTGTAGAGTTTACTCCAAATAACACTGTTCTTGAAACCGGTACGTTCATTCGGAAGCACGTCTTCTGAAATATCCTCCAGAAACTCATTGAAGATATGGTAGAGTGTAATGAAGTAGATGTATTCAGGTGCATTCTCCTGATATACCGTTTCGATGTATTCCAGTACGCGCTGGGTAACATCTTCAAACTTCTCGTCATTGTCCCATTGCTCATTGAAAATACGAAGATAAGCATCGGCTGTAGGAGAAGACAATACGTTGACCACATTGTACATTTCATTACCACGCTCGCAACCCAACTGCGCAGTAGTAAATTCATTGAACGGTACATACACGTGCTGGTCTTCATCTTCTGCATGCAGGAAACCACCCATCTGTTCTAAGGAAGCATTGGAGCGGAACTGTACCTTTTTACGAATCCAGGCCGCACATTCTTTGGCAATCGCTTTTTGTGACAACTGATTGCGCAGCCGCACTTCGAAATCTGTTCCGTAAAGATTCCGTTCGCGATTGAGTTTCGGTATGTAATACTCCCGTTTTTCCTTCTTGGTTTTTTCCTTTATAAAAGTAGGCGAAGTAAAGATAAAACGCAACTCATCTATTTCCTCCAATTCTTTCTTCAAAGCTTCAAAGGCATAAATGGAAAAGGATGCCGCTGCAATGGATATACGGCTGTGACTTGAAAGTCGTGCCTTCAAATCATCTGCTACAAGTTCATTGACGTTATTGATTAGTTTGGGTTGCTCCATGATTCAATGCTATGCTGTCTATGGTTATTCGAAATGCGTTACTCCTTCAAAGGCCAAAGCAGGTCTTTTATTTCCACATCAAGAACCTGTGCTATTTTGCGCAACATCTCAAGGGAAGGCTGAGAGGTATTTGTACACCATTCAAATGTAAAAATAATTATGAACACCTACTTATCTTTTTTCCATTGTGAACTTTATTAGGACTTTAGGCAAAGTTAAATGATAATATTCATCAAACCGAAAATATCAAAGAGAAACACAGTAAAAAATTAGCGAATTACATAAATTTCTTTCACATCAGTTCAAAACAGACGATTCAAACATACTGAAGTCGTCTAAACTTTTCTGACGAAGATTTGATTTGGAGATTTATCTCTTCTA
>Kit_p1__coassemble_217_pt1 | contig 34150 bp, 24 predicted proteins | sample Kit_p1__metabat2_high_PE_008 | metagenome-assembled genome bin Kit_p1 | reverse complement strand
AAGTAAAAATACTTCGATAGAATTATATAAAATAATTTTGAACACCTACTTATAGATATAGCCGCATTGGCTACAGGTCTTCGAACTTGGGGCAAAGCGGTCTATCTTGATGAGATTCACGCCATACCACCTGCACTTGTATTCAAGCCGAGTTAGGAATGTTCCGAAAGAAGCATCCCCTACGGCTTGCGCCAAATGATGGTTTACCGGACAGCAATAAAAAAATCCTGCATTTCCCATCTGCTTGCCGTTGTTTAAACCACGGGCTGAGCTATTCTGAAAATTTATTCCGCGATTGTCGAAATTAGTTCCGAGCTACTTGAAATTAGTTCCGAGCTAGTTTGAATTAGTTCCGAGCTAGTTTCGACAATCGCGGAATGGCTGATTATCAGCGTTTACAGAAATACACGAAAGTAGGTTCCGCCTATGCTGGTTTAGCTATGAAACAGCGCAAGCGTTGAACTGCTTGTATTGATGAGCCGAACCGTTACAATCAGCACAGCCTACTTTCCGTTCAGCAGTTTCTTGATGTTGTTCAGTTTGTTCAGCGCTTCGAGCGGAGTGAGGTTATTGACGTCGAGGTTCAAAATTTCGTCGCGTATTTGGCTCAGCACCGGGTCGTCGAGTTGGAAAAAGCTCAGCTGCATGTTGCCGTCGCGGTGCGTATTGCTCTCGGCCTTCGGCACAGCCTGCTTTCCGGCATTTGCCCCCATGGCTTCGAGGTCCGTCAGAATTTGTTCGGCCCTGCGCACAATGGTTTGCGGCATACCTGCCAGCCGGGCCACGTGGATACCGAAGGAATGTTCCGAACCACCCCGCTGCAGTTTGCGCAGGAATACCACCTTGCCGTCGACCTCGCGCACCGAAACGTTCCAGTTTTTAATGCGCTGAAAGCGTTTCTCCATTTCGTTCAGTTCGTGGTAATGCGTGGCAAAGAGCGTGCGTGCATGGGCATTCGGATTTTCATGAATGTACTCCACAATGGCCCAGGCAATGGAAATGCCGTCGTAGGTCGAGGTGCCACGGCCCAGCTCGTCGAACAGCACGAGCGAACGCTCCGTAAGGTTGTTCATGATGTTGGCAGCTTCGCTCATTTCAACCATGAACGTACTCTCGCCCACCGAAATGTTGTCGCTCGCCCCAACGCGCGTAAATATTTTGTCGACCACACCAATGTGTGCCGAGGCTGCCGGCACGAACGAACCCATTTGCGCCAGCAACGTAATGAGTGCCGTTTGGCGGAGCAAAGCACTTTTACCCGCCATGTTCGGACCGGTGACGATGATGATTTGCTGCTGCTTCGTGTCGAGTTGCACGTTGTTGCTCACATATTCCTCGCCCGGCGGCATCAGCGTTTCGATTACCGGATGTCGGCCTTCGGTGATGTCGATGGCCAGGCTGTCGTCGACCACAGGCCTTACGTAGCAGCGTTCGCGCGCCACTGTGGCAAGGCTTTGCAGGCAGTCGAGCAAACTGATGGCCGCCGCATCCTTTTGCAGCGGGGTGACGTAGCGCGCGGTTTCCTCGACCAGTTCGGCAAATAGCCGCGTTTCGAGTGCCAGGATGCGGTCTTCCGCTCCCAAAATCTTTTCTTCGTACTCCTTCAGTTCCTGCGTAATGTAACGTTCGGCCTGCGCCAGCGTCTGTTTGCGTATCCACGATGCCGGCACTTTGTCTTTGTAGGTGTTTCGCACCTCAATGTAGTAGCCAAATACGTTGTTGAAGCCGATTTTCAGGCTCGGAATGCCCGTAGCGTCGCTTTCGCGCTGCTGAATGGTGAGCAGGTAATCCTTGCCCGAGGTTGAGATGTGGCGCAGTTCGTCGAGCTCCTTGTCCACGCCATTGGCAATCACGCCCCCCTTGTTCACAAGTAAAGGCGGTTCGGCGCAGAGCGTGCGTTTGATGCGGTCGCGCAGTTCGGCCAGTGCATCGAGCTGTTTGCCCACATGCTGCAGGGCCGCACATTCTGCGTGCACACAGGCATACTTCAGGGTGTGCGTGCTTTCGAGCGCAATGCGCAGCTGCTGCAGTTCGCGCGGATTGACGCGGCTGGCAGCCACACGCGACACGATGCGTTCCATGTCGCCGATTTTCGGCAGTTCCATTTCGCAAAGTTCGCGGAAATCGGGCTGTTTGAAGAAGTGTTCCACACCGTCCTGACGGAAGGTGATGTCGGCCGTTGAGCGGAGCGGAAAAATAACCCAGCGGTTCAGCATACGTGCCCCCATGGGGGTGAGCGTGCGGTCAATGACTTGCAAAAGCGAGGTGCCCCCTTCGTTCATGGTGGTGGTGAGTTCGAGGTTGCGCGTGGTGAAGCGGTCAAGGCGCACGTAGCGGTCTTCCTCAATGCGTCGGAGCGCTGTGATGTGTCCTGTTTGCGTGTGTTGCGTCATTTCCAGGTAGCACATTACCGCTCCGGCTGCCACCACCGCCTCCTTCAGGTGGTCAACGCCAAATCCTTTTAGGTTTTTCACCTGAAAGTGCTTGGTCAGTTTGTCGTTGGCTGTGGCCGGTGTGAAGGTCCAGTCGTCGAGTTCAAACACAAAGAACTTTTGCCCGTATAAGCCTTCGAAGCGCGCTTTCAACCCCTTGCACACCAACACCTCCTTCGGGGCAAAGCCTGCCAGCAGTTTGTCAATGTATTCGGTAGTTCCCTCGGCCGTCAGAAATTCGCCCGTCGATATGTCGAGAAAAGCCACTCCCACGCTCGTGGCACCAAAGTGTACGGCCGCCAGAAAGTTGTTTTCGCGTGCTGTCAGCACATTGTCGGTCATGGCTACACCCGGTGTCACGAGTTCTGTGATGCCTCGCTTCACCAGTTTTTTGGTCAGTTTCGGGTCCTCCAGCTGGTCGCAGATGGCCACACGGAAGCCTGCCCGGATGAGTCGCGGCAAATAGGTGTCGAGCGCATGGTGCGGGAAACCGGCCATTTCGGTGGCCGACTGTTCCTTGTTGTTGCGTCGTGTCAGCGTAATGCCCAGCACTTGTGCAGCAGTTACCGCATCTTTGGCATAGGTTTCGTAGAAGTCGCCGCAGCGAAATAGCAGTATGGCATCGGGGTTTTTGGCCTTCAAGTCGTAGAACTGCTTCATCATCGGGGTGAGTTGGGGTGTAGGCATAACGTTGGGTGAATTAAGAGTATGGTGAAATGAACCGAATGGGGGTTGTGAGCAAAAAAAAGCCCCTCAATCCCCCGGTAAGGGGCGAGGGGAAAATGGGGGTGAGTACCCCTGTTGAGAATCGAACTCAAATCTACGCTTTAGGAGAGCATTGTTCTATCCATTGAACTACAAGGGCAAATTCAAGGCAAAATTACGAAAAAAAGCCGAACTTCGTCCTTGTTTACGTAGAAATCAGTTGATGTTGTCGATTTCTTCTTTCGTCAGTCCTGTAGCTCCCATAATCAACTCTATAGGAGAACCTGATGCTTTCAAAAAGCGAGCCACTTCGATGGCTTTGTTCATGGCTCCTTCGGCGCGTCCTTCTTCGCGTTCGGTAATGATGTTGTTGCGCAGAATGACGATGTTGTCTAAATGGCGGTAGTAGGCAGCCAGTTCGTTGCGCGTCATCATGGCCAGTTTTAATTTTTGGCGCGCTTCATCCAGCCCCGGTGCAGTGGCGTTCGAGGGTATTTCGCCGGTGTTGAGGTAGTAAATCCATTCCTCGAGCGGACTTTTGGCCACTTGGTTGAAACCATTGACTTTCAGAATGTAGTATTCCGGATAGAGCTGGCTGACCGTATCGGCCTTGAAGGTTTGCTTCTGGAAGGGTGTGAGTTCGAGCAAGTCGTTGGTGTGGATGCCGCGGAACTCGGTTTTGCCGTGGTACACGTAATCCTTGCCGTGACCTAATTCGAAGTAAACGATGTTGACGCTGTAAACCTTGCGTACCTTGTCGTAATTGTCGCCGCGCTCAATGTATTCCGTCACGAGTTTCGACGTGCCGAAGAGCATGCGCTGAAAGTAGGCGTATTCGCTGTTGTTCTGCACCTCAATCAGGATGAGTTCGCCCTTGGAGTCCTCGGCGAGCATATCTACGCGGTTGTACTTATCGAACTCGGTTTCCTGGTTGCTTTCGCTCTCCAGCAGTTTCTGAATCACAATTTTTTCGCCCAGCAAGGTAGTGAGCAAGCCTTCCAGCACGCTGAAGTTGGCCTTGTTTCTGAGCAGCCGTTTCATGGCCCAGTCAAAGCGGATTACCTGATTATTCTTGTTGCTGTTCATAGAAATGCCAAAGTTATTGATTGATAATGAACAAAGGTAAGAAGAAATATCAATACCTTCTCAATAACTTCCTGATAATTTATAGAGACTCGCATTTGAAAACCCCTAAATCTTCAGTTTAGGGGATGAAAAATGCGGGGTAGCGCAGCTACCCTTGACTTTCCATGCACATCTATAAATACAACGATAGTAAAAGAGAGGAGGTATTGGTATCTCCGAAGCCGCTAAATCTTTAGTTTAGTGGTAGTTCACGGCCGAACTCCCCCACCCGTTTGCTGGGTGTTTGGGTGAATCAGACCGAAAAAAAACACAAAAAATGGCTGAGTGTGCATGCAAGGATGATTTAGTTTTGTCATTATATAATTGAGGCTTGCCTTTCCTACCCCGATTTAGAAGCCGAATGAACTACTTTTTGAATAAAATTCAAACAGCTTTTGAGGACTTCATGGGGTGTGACAGCGGCCTTTACCCTCCCCTCGTTATTTACCTCAAAAATAAAACGCAAACAATGATGAAGCAAATCAAAGTTTTTACGCCCCTGCTCTGGCTCGCCCTAGCGTTGAGCAGCCTCATCTCGTGTGTCAGCGACGATTACAACGATTGGATTACCCGTCAACCTCGTGCTGTAGTTACCGTTTGCCCTACGCCTAATGGCAGTTACTTCATGCAGCTTGATGATTCAACTACCCTGCTGCCTAAGGGAAATCCTCCGGCTCCTTACGGTAAAAAGGACGTGCGTGCGCTGGTTAACTATGAAGAGGCTTACGGCGGACGTCGGGGCGGACGACAAACCGTCAATGTGCTGTGGATGGACAGCATACGTACCAAAATGCCTGTGGCTTCGAAAGGTGCCGACAACGACCGGGTGTTTGGCAAAGATGAAATCGAAATAGTGAAGGATTGGACCACTGTGGCCGAGGATGGTTACCTGACGCTGAGGCTGAGAACGCAGTTTGGCAATAATCAGATTCCGCACAAGGTGAATTTGCTTACGGGCGTAAACCCCGATAATCCCTACGAAATTGAGCTGCGGCACGATGCTGCCGGAGACGTGATGGGCCACATGGGCGATGCGCTCATTGCCTTTAACCTGAATGGTCTGCCCCGCCCTAAGCACGGCAACAAGGTGCGGCTGAAACTGCGCTGGAAATCGTTTCACGGCGAACGCGTGACGTTCATTAAGCTTACGTTTCGCAAATCGTAGGTTCTGCCCCGTTGTTTTAGCTCGGTATTCAGCGTTTTTTCAAACGCATACTGCGCAGAAACGGAGCTTTTTCCCCTATGTAAAAAGGGAGTTCGACGAAAATCTGCATTTTTTTTCAAAAAAAATCATTTTCTGATGCAAGGTTGCGTCATTCTGCCTGTTATATGTATGAATGCTGCAAAGCAAAGGCCCATTTATGGCGGTGCAAAAGGCACATTGCCGCATCGGGAAACCAACTTCCCCACTCTTTCCGTCAGGGCCGTACCTAAAAAACTCGGACATACTTTTCTGAGATTGACCAAACATAACTAAAACCTAACTAACACTATCCTTTTGCAAAGAAACAAGAGAAGAACTACATGGTTTTTCTTGTAAACATTTATGTATGAGTAAGGTTTGCTCCCGATTCGCGAAGTGATTCGCCACCATGCGGGAGCATTTTTTTTGTCCCTATGGCAAGTGTCGGAGGCTGTAGAAATTGCGTGGAAAATGTGTGTGCTTTGTACGTTTTGAAAATCGGAATGTGATGAAATGTTATATCCCGATTTCACTTTTTTCTGTGCTTAAAAAATCTTTTGAAATGCTTGTAAATGAATGAGTTACGGTCTGTTTTTAAGCTCCGGAAATTATTGAGGTGCGATATCAAGTGCCGAAAAAATTTGGATTTCGGGGGGTGCGTGTTGTATCTTTGCAAGTAGCAAAGCCAGGCTGCACCTCAGTTTGACGGATGAAAAACAATATTCCTTATTTATTCAGCGTTCTTTGACATTTTGCTACAACAGAAAGTAGGGCAGGCAGGCCTGTCTGAAACACATGTATATGGTGTTTTCATTAAAAAACTGCCCGAAGCTAAATGGGAAGCATCGGGCAGATTGATCGTCGTATGGCATTTGTTGTGCCATTATTACTTAGTTTCCTTGTGGTTAGTCATTGGCCGAATGACTTGGCACTGCATCTGTGAGTAAGTCGATGGGAGCATCGTCGCTCAGTTCCGCTTGTGCGGTGAGTTCGTCGGGTAGGGAAGAAGTGGGTGTGAGCCCCTTCTTTTTCCATCCTTCAAGCTGGCTGACAATGTTGCCACGACCCGTACACAACTGTTTGTAGGCCTCGTCGTAGGTGCGTTGCAGCTGCTGCATGCCATTGCCTATCTTTACGAAGTTTTGCGCAAAGGTGGTAAACTTTTTGTAGAGTTTTTCGGCCGAAGTGTAGATTTCGTGTACCGAACGGCTCTGCATTTCGCTCTGCCACAGGTTGTAGGCCAGCTGCAAGGCCATGAGCAAGTTGGTAGGGTTTATCAAAATAACGTGTTGCGCGTAGGCCTCGGCCGAAAGCGTAGGCTCGGCATTTACCGCCGCCATGTAGGCGCCTTCGCCCGGAATGAACATGAGCACATAGCCAATGGAGTTAGGCACCAGCTTGTTGTAATTTTTAGCCGAAAGTTCCTTGATGTGCTGGCGTACGCTGCGCACATGTTCCTTGAGCAACTGCGCCTGTTCGGCAGGGTCGTCGGTAGCTACATAGGCTGTGTAATGTTTGAGCGATACCTTCGAATCGATAATCACGTTGCGTTCGCCCGGCAAATGAACCACCACATCCGGAATGGCCGTTGAGCCCATGCCGTCGGGCAAGTGGCTTTGCAGGGTGTAGTCGCGACCTTCGGTCAGGCCCGATGTGGCGAGCAGGTTGTCGAGCACCGCTTCTCCCCAGTTGCCTTGCAGTTTGTTATTGCCCTTGAGCGCTTTGGCCAGGTTTTCGGCATCGCGTCCCAGCGTTTGCGTTTGCGCAATGAGCGACTTGATGTAGCTATCGAGCGAAGCGTGTCCGCTGACAAACTGCGTGCGGAAACGGTCGATGTCGCGTCCCAACGGTTGGAGCAAGGCTTCGAGCGAGTGCAGGTGCGATTCGCGCAAGGCATCGCCCTGCGAACGCATGGTTTCGGCCGATACCGCCTTGAATTCAGCCCTGAGAGCCGCCGCCTGAGCGCGTAGGGCTTCGTCGGCATGTTTGCGCGCGGCTGCCAATTCGGCTTTGGCCGCCACAGCCTCGCGTTGTGAACGCATCGTGCCGAAAGCATAGCCTGCAGCAAAGGTTACGATGGTGAGGAGTATACAGATGATGATTGTCATGATCAATGATTGGGATGTGTGAAAACAAACGCTTAGAGCAGGGTGGTGATCCAAGCTACAAGCGGAATGGTCAGCACCGAAAGTAAGGTGGTGATAAACAATCCTTGCGTCATGACACGTTCGTCTTTGCCGTATTGCAAGCAAAGCATCACGCCGTTCGTGGCTATAGGCATGGCACTGAGCACCGTGGCTACGTCGCTGACAAAGATTGATATGCCGCAGAGGCGCAGTACGGCGCCTACCATGAGCGGAAGCACAATGAGGCGCAGCAGGCTGACGGCATAGACAAAACGGTTGCCTAACATGTCGCGTACGGGAATGTTGCTCAGGCTGGAACCAATGATGAGCAGGGCGCAGGGGGTGGTCATGTCGCCCAACAGGTGGAACCACTGGCCAATGGGGGCGGGCACGCTGATGCGGCCAATGGCAATGCCTACGGCAATGAGCGAGGCGACGACGCAGGGCGAAAGGATGAGTTTGGGCGAGAAGGCCGATTTAACCTTGCCACCGTTGATACAGGCTACACCGATGGTGAAGATGAGCAGGTTGAACGGTATGTTGAGCACTGAGGCGCAGAACACGGCTTTGGGGCCGAACACGGCATCGCACACCGGATAACCAATGAAACTGACATTGCCGAAGGCCAGCATGAAGCGCAATAGGCCTTGGCGACTGGCATTTACGCGCCATAATATGGGAATTACAAACGCTGCACCGAGCAGCACTGCATAGCTTAACACGGCTACAATGCCGAGCGACACGAGTTCGGCATTTTCGAATGCTAAATCCTGTCCCATAACTGAGGCTAAAATGAGTGCCGGCATCGAGATGTTCATGATGAATACCGAGAGTTTGCGGTCGATTTCGCCCGACCATAAATTGCGTTTGGCGGCAAAAAGACCTACCAAGACGATGCCGAATATCATCAGCATCTGCGTGACAATGTGTAGAAAGTCCATTCGTTTTGTGTTAAGTTGCTTTTATGAGTTGGGGTGCAAAATTACGCGTTTCATATTGATTGTTGCCGTCTTTCTGCATTTATTTAAGGTGTTGTTCAGATTTATTTGTACAGATGGTTGTAAAATAAAAACTATGTATGCGCTTATGTACCGAAAGTGGTACCAAACGCATACATAGTTTGAATGGGGCGTGAACGCTATACAAAAATGGGGGAGTGTGCTTAATGACGCTGGCGGCGCACACTGAATTTGCCGTTGCCACCTCCGCCCGAACGCGGTGCCTTGGTGCGCACTTTGGCAGATTTCTGCTTTTTGGGTTTTGTAGCCTTGGCCGAACCGGCATCGCTTTGGCGCGTGCGACGGCTGAGCGACGACGAACGACGCGAAGTGGCTGCTCCGCGGCGCGATGTGCGAGCTGATTTGCCCAAAGCTTCGAGCGAGTCGGCTTGAGCCTGCGCAATGGAGTCGGCACGGAGTTTGGCATAGTAGGCACTGTCGCGGCCGTAGACGTGTTCCTGTACATCGGCCAGCTGCTTTTCAATGCGTTTTTGTTCGCGTACGAGCGACGAATCGTCCGGGCAATAGTTGGCGAGCAGGCGGTCCTGCAGGTTTACGGCCTTGTAAATGTCGCCTTCGTAGCAGCCCATCGTAAAGAAGTCGTCGGCCGACATCATGGCTGCATTGTTGAGCGATGAACCCATGAGCATGAGTTTGCCCAGATAGGGAGCTACATCGTCCATTTTGACCCAGAACATGGGATACTGCGCCAAGTCGCCTCCGAATTCAGCATCGCCACGCACCAGCACGGGACAGAGCGCAGTGACTTGCGAACGGAACGAGGCTGTTTGCTGGTCGTAGTACGAACTTTCCTTGATGAAATATACCTTTACCTCTTCCGACGGAATGTCGGCGTCGTTCACTCGCACTTTGTCGTCCTTGGCTTCGTAGAAGATGTGGTAGCGGTCCATAAGTTCGCGTGCCGTTACCTCGTTCTTTGCGCTGAAGTTTTCGTTGCCGTCGAGTTTATAGTCGTAGGCTTTGATTTGTTTGCGCAGCAGGAGTTTGAAAAGGTAGGTAAACAGGTTTTCGCGTCCGTCGTGCGGTGTGGTGGGGTAGTAGAGCGTGGCGTTCGCCTCTTTGTTGAGGTCGAGTTTTCGGTAAAGGTCGCGCCTCCAGGCCACGTTTTGCGGCATGGCTTGTGCGGTGGGGAACTGGCGGTAGGCCGATCCACGAGGCGAGTTTTGCTGTTGCTGCTGCTTGGCTTGCTGTTCGGCGCGGCGGCGTGGCGGCTGCGCAATGGATTGGCCGGTGAAGGCCAGAGCGAGGGCAAAGAGCGCGATGCGAAGAATATTCATAGAAATGTATGTTTGCTAAGATAGTCGTCGGTGAGGAAGGGTAGGGGCGGTGATGTGGGGTAGGTTTAGTTGACAATCACTTCGACCGAACCACTGAGTGTACGCGTCAGGCCGTCGGGACCTACGGCACGCACCTTCGAAATGTAGAAACGCTGTCCACGGCGCAACTCGCGCATCAGATTGCGCTGGTTGGGGGTGAACTGATCGCCGTTCGAGGGTTCAGGACGGAAGTTGCCCATGCGGTCGGCAAATACGGTTTCGAAACCGAGTACGCGGAAGGGAATGTTGAGCAGTCCGTCGTCGATGGCAGCTCCCAGTCCCGGTGCACCGAGTATGCTGGCCTTGGCAATGCGTCCGCCGCGGAAATGGTCGGTACCGATGCGAATGTAGGCCGTGGGGTCGGGGAGTTTGCGCACACGGAAGGTAAATGAACCCATGTTTTGCGTGCGACCGTTTACCGTACCCGTTACGCTGAAGGTTACGTCCTTGCCTACCTGTGCCGGACGGGCCGTGTACTTGCCGTTGCCCTTTGCCGTGAGCGAGCCACCCGCCATGCTCAGGTGTACCTGATTGTTCGGTATGCCCGAAGCCGAAACGCTGATGGGGTTGTCGAAACCGGCATAAAGCACGTTCATGAGGTCGGCCGCTACGGTAGCTCCCTGCGGAGGCGCAATGACATTATACTTCTGGGTAAAGTTACGGCGAATGATGTCGCCGGCAGCATTGGGCATGGTTATGTAGCCCGAGAAAGAATATTGGCCCGGTCCGCCGACGGTAAACTGGTAGTTGCCGTTGGCGTTGATGCGTCGTCCGTTGACGTAGATTTCCGGACGCTGCGTGGTGTCGACAGCCGCCATGAATATTTTTGAGCGGAAAGTTTCGCCGGGATAAAGCGTGGTGGCCTCGGCCGAGACGTAGGCATTGAGTTCGTTGACACGGATGTCCTTGAGGTCGACATTCGAAATTAAGGTGTGCAGCACCTCGTTTTCGGCCTTGCGCACGTCGCTTTGCAGTTTGGCCAACATGGTGATGGCGGCAATCGAGGGCATTTCCTGAAACATATACTGCTGCCAGTTTTTGCCCAGGTTATTTTCGTTTTTCGGCACGTCGGTGCTCAGGTTCGAGGCAATGATGATGCGCTGTCGCGGGTCGGAAACGTAGGAAAGGATGCGCGTGCGGAACGACGTGATGGCCTGATAGAGTTTGTCGCCCTGACCTTTGGCAGGTGCAAGCATGATGCGGTTTGAGCCTTCAAGGTCTTCTTTGTTCTGCAAGTTGTCGGGGTCGGCATCATCGCCATCGGCTTCGCGTGCAATGGCCAGGCGCAGTTGTCCGGCAAAGTTGTAGAGCGAGTCGCTCATTTGCTTCACCTTCAGTGCCTTTTCGTACCAGGGCTTCACCTTGACGGGGTTGTCCTTGTATTTGGCTTCGAAATCGGAATAGAGGGCATCGTTCTCCTTCATGGCGTTTCCGGTGGTGCGTTTCAAGCTTTCGCCGATGAGGGTAAAGCCTTTCAGCACATCGCTCGACACATGGAGTGCCAGCATGGCCATCAACACGATGTACATCAGGTTGATCATTTTTTGGCGCGGAGAAACGGGCCTTTTCTTGACTGAGGACATGGTTATCGGTTTGGAGTTAAACACAGGCTTTTCTGCCACTTTTGTTTTTGCAGTAAAGGGTGGGGCAGAAGCTGTTGGCTACAGGGCAGCTACACTACAGGGCTGTTTAAGGCTACTGCATGGGTTGCTGGGGCATGGGTTGCTGAGGCTGAAAACCCTGCTGCATGGGCTGCTGAGGTTGCTGCTGCATGGGTTGCTGCATGTGCATGTTGATGGTCAGCGCCTGAATCATGCGGCCGTATACGCCGTTGAGTTCTTCGATTTGTGCAGCGAGGTGACGGGTTTGTTCGTTGATACGCTCAATAGTACCCACCTGCTGGCTGATGCTTTTGAAGTGCAAGTCGTAGGTTTTATTGATAGCCGTGAGCGTACGGTTCAAGTTTGCCATTTCTTCGCTGTCGTGTGCCAGACGTGCGCTCTGTTCGTCGACCTTTTGGAAGGTATCGGCTAGTACGCGTAGTTTTTCGATGTATTCCTGCGTAGCCGTTTCCATTTCGGGCGACAGAGCAGCCTGTGCTCGGCGCAGCAGTTCGTCGTTGGCCAATCGGATGATTTCGGCCAATCGCTGTGCTTCGTTTTCGAAAGGCACCTCGCCCTGCGGTGTGCGTGCTGCAATGGCTTCGGCAGCAGCTTGAGCCGTTGTAGGCTGTGCTTCAGGTGTTTCAGATGTTTGTACCGGTGTCGTAGCCTGAGCAGCAGGCTGTGCGGCAGCGGCTGCAGCTATGCCTTGACCCACGAACACCACACCGCCCTGTGCGGCAGGCATTTGTGTAGGAGCGGCCGGCGATTGTGCTGGAACGGCCGTTTTGTCGTCGGCTTTGGCCTCGTTCTCGTCCTCGATTTCAGCGTCAGCCTCGTCGTTCAGGCCGAGATGTTCGGCAATTTCTTCGTCAGTTTCGTAATCGTGCGGCAAATCCTTGCCAATTTCGTTTTTATCGAACGGGCGGTCGAAGGCCGAGAGGAAGAACACCACGACCTCGGTGCCCATACCGATGAAAAGCATGAAGTTACCTCCCGGTAAATAGGTGAGTTTGAACAGCGCACCCAAAATTACGATAGATGCGCCCCACGAGTAGGCATAATTCAGAAAGGTTTGTCCGGGCACACTGTCCATCCAGTGTTGCAGGCGGACTACAAGGTTTATCTTATTGGCCATGTTTCGGGTAATTTTAGGAAGGGAGGAGAAATTTTATTTTTTCTTTTTGCTACCAGGGTTTGTGCTGCTGGTGGTGTTAGCCTTTGAGCGCACGCAGCGGAAACCTATGTAGGAGCGCGGCTGATTTTGGTATTCCCAGCTGCGCCAAGCCGAGCGAATCATCGACATAGGGTCTTTCCACGAGCCCCCACGCACACTTTTGCGTTTCAGCACGTAGGGGTCCTCTTTAGCCGCGTTGTAGCTAAGTTGCGGGTTCAAGTCGGCCATGGCATCAACGCCGGCTTCGGTGTAGACCGTGCTCGTGAGTTCGGCCACGTTGCCCGCCATGTCGAAAAGTCCGTTCGAGTTAGCACCGTAAATGCCCACGCGCGAGGTAATGAGGTTACCATCGTCGGTGTAGTTACCGCGGTCGGGTTTAAAGTTGGCATAGAAGCAACCCTCCTGGCTTTTAGCCTCGATGCCCTGCCACGGATACGGGTTACCCTCTTTACCGCGTGCCGCATATTCCCATTCCACCTCAGTCGGGAGTCGGTATCGCTGAATGTAGCGTGCCTGCGGTCCCATGCCCGCCATGAGGAAGTTTGTGCGCCATGCGCAGAAAGCCTCGGCCTGTTCCCAGGTTACGCCCACCACGGGGTAGTCGTTGTAGTTGGCCGACGAGAAGTAAAGTTTCATGTACTGCTCGTTGTTGGCATTCGGGAAGTCGTTCACCCACACCGTCGTGTCGGGATACACCTTGACGATGTACGTGTTCAGGAAGTCGTAGAGGCTCGACAGCGGTCGTTCGATGGTTTGTCTGACGATTTCGCCGTTATCGTCGATGTAAGCCGTGTCTTTTGAAATCATCACCACCTCGTCGGGGTCGACGGGATGGTCGGTATTGAGCGACCGTTCTTTCGGGTCGAGTCGGTATTTGCGAAGTGCCGCTTTCTCGTAGTCGAATATTTCGTAGCGGTAAGTCAGTTGTTTGGTATCGAGCATTCGCGTGCCATCGATGGGGTGCGTCACATACACACTGTTCAGTGCACGTTCCTGGTCCTCGGTAGGTTTGCGCCAGGGAATGGGTTTATTCCAGTTCAGGTGCGGTTTCACCGGTTCGCCGTAACGGTCCACCTCAATTTTGTACGTTTCGTCGCCCCCATACTGCGGGTCGGCCAATCGTTCGCGGATAATGGAGTCGCGCACCCATTCCACGAATTGTCGGTACATGGAGTTAGTCACTTCCGACTGGTCCATCCAAAAGCCGTCGACCGAAATTTCTTTCGTAGGGGTAACAGTTCCCCAAAGCGAGTCGTTCTTTTCCAGACCCACTTTCAGGAAGCCACGCTTCACCTCGACCATGCCGTAGGGCGTGGGTTCATTGAACGAGGTGGCACGCGAACCCGTCACCTCGCCGCCACTCATCATGGCGCGGCTGCTACCGGCACACGAAGCCAGCACACCGCAAGCGGCCAATAGTGTGATAAATGCTGCGAACGTATATTTCATTGATGTTTAAATGTTTCTCTGTTTTTGTTCTTATGAACTACCGCTAAATAGTGATTTAGGGTTTTTAAAAAATGCATTCGTTATAAATACCTGACGCTGCGGTGCAGGTTTTTACCCTTTTTGCCCAGTTTCAAGTCGAGTCGGTAGCCCAATGTAATTTCGTGCTGTCCGGCCCCCAGTCCCATGCCCGAGGTATTAGCCTCGTACGAGTAGCTGAGGTCAACGCCGTGAAACGAACCACCCACAAAGCCCGTCACCGAATGTTGCGGGCTGTAAGTCAAGCCGGCGTAAAGTCGGCGTTTTTGGTGTTCGTAAAGCACGCGCGCCGTGATGTCAGCGCGGAACGCCGACCCATCGTAGCGCAGAAGCGTTGAGGGCGCTATGGTAAAAAACGAATTTCGTAACTTTATATTGTATCCGCCTATAAAATTATATAGTCTTTTAACCTTATATTCGTTTGTTTCGCCCAAAAACACCGTTGGAGCCGTGAGGTGCTGAGCCGCCAAACCCGCATACCAATGCCGGTGCGCGTAATACACACCTACCGAGGCATCGAATTTCGAGCCGCTCAGGTCAGTAGAGGGGAAAGCCGGGTCGTTGGCATCGCCCAAGTCGGCCTTCGAGCCCTGCACCGATTCGTTCAGCATGTCCGCCTCGGCACCGATGCTCAGCGTTCCTCCCCACAGTTTCAGGTGGTAGGCATACTGCACGCTGAACCGCTTGTGCGAGAAAAGGCCGAACTCATCGTTTTGGAAAATGGCCCCCACGCCGTGGCGTGTTTTGCCAATTTGGAAAGCCATATCAGCTCCGGCATACATGGTCGATCCGCCGTCCTCGTAGCCTGCCGCGTGCATTTGCAGGGCAGCCGCAATGTTCAGTTGCGGAGTGCGTCCCACGGTGGCCGGGTTCAGTTGCGGTTCGAGTTGCCAGTAGTGTGCAAAGGCCGGGTCTTGCTGTGCCGCTGCGTGCAATGTCACCACCCCCAGCACCACCACCGTCACACAGCGGTGCAGCAGTGCCAACGCACTAAAGGCTCCCGGCTGCGCAGTGCGGCAAGGAGCGACGAGGGCTTTCAGCAGATGATGCAGGAACTTTAGTTTAGGTAAAAACATGTATTCGACTTTGCGGGTTGATACGTGTGCCACGCAGGCACATGGCTGCATTCGCCGCACAAAAGTACACAAAAACCTTGAACCATGTACGCATTTGTTTATCTTTTCCGCTCCGAAGTGTCGATGTAAGCAGATGTGGCCCCATACTTTATATGATTTTGTCCATTTATTTTTTCATACGTGTAGCCTCAGTCGAGGATTCCCCAACTCCCTTTTTCGCAAAATTCAGAAAAAAGGAAAAAAAGCGGCTGCAACGCGTGGCGCTGCAACCGCTTGGGGAAAATGGTGAAATGTAGAATTTACGTTTTAGATGCCGAGTACTACGCGCTGAACGTAGTAGGCAATGATGCCGAGGAAGTAGCCTATGAAGGCAATCCAGGTGATGTGCTTCATGTACCAGCCGAAGGTGATTTTTTCAAGTCCCATCACTACGACACCGGCAGCCGAACCGATAATGAGCATCGAACCGCCCACACCGGCGCAGTAGGCAAGGAGTTGCCAGAAAATGCCGTCGCAAGCAAAGTCGCCCGTTGCGGCCAAGGGATACATACCCATACAGCCGGCTACAAGGGGTACGTTGTCGACAATGCTCGACAGTACGCCGATAATGCCGGTTACCATGAAGTGGTTGTTGTCGAAGGCGGTGTTGAGCGTGGTGCCCAGCTGGGTGAGTACGCCGATTACTTCCAAACAGGCTACGGCCATCAGAATGCCGAGGAAGAAGAGAATGGTGCTCATGTCAATGCGCGAAATGATGTTCGATACGCGCTTTTGCATGCAGTTGCTGCCTTCTTCGTTGTGGGGCAGGTGACGGTAGAACACTTCGGTAACGGTCCAGAGCATACCGAGTACGAGGAGAATGCCTACGAAGGGAGGCAGGTGGGTGATGCTCTTGAAAATAGGCACGAAAATCAAACCGCCAACGCCGAGGAAGAACACCGTTTTGCGCTGTGATTCGGTGAGGGCGTCGCCTTCGCATTTGCACTCGCAGTCGCCCTGGCAAACAAGTTCGCCCTTGAGCATGCGCGAAAGCAGGAAGGCGGGTACAACCATCGAAATGATTGACGGCACAATGATTTCCTTGATAACGCCGGCTGCGGTAATCAGACCTTTGTTCCAGAGCATAATGGTGGTTACGTCGCCAATGGGCGAGAAGGCACCGCCTGAGTTGGCTGCAATGATTACGAGCGAGGCGTAGATGATGCGGTCCTTGTGGTCGGCCACAAGTTTGCGCAGAATCATTACCATGACGATGCTGGTGGTGAGGTTGTCGAGAATGGCCGACAAAATGAAGGTCATGAAGGCAATGCGCCAAAGCAGGTTGCGCTTGCTGCGTGTGCTCATCATGTTGCGCACAAAGTTGAAACCTCCGTTTTGGTCGACAAGTTCAACGATTGTCATGGCACCCATGAGGAAGAACAGTGTGGTGGCTGTGCTGCCAAGATGCTTTTCGATTACTTCACTCACAGCTAAGGCTGTTTGGTCGCCTACGGCTGCGGCAATGTACTGACCGGGATCGATCATAAAGAGGGTCCAGCACCCTACAAACATGAGCAGCGCAATGGCCGCCTTGTTGATTTTTGTCAGGCTTTCAATGGCAATGCAGAAATAACCCAACACAAAGACTGCAACAATGGAAATCGTTAGCGTTGTCATCATTGATTTGAATTTTTTAGATTTTAGGTGTATTGAATGTACCGGCTGGTTGGGGCCGGTTCCCTCGTTGCGGAACGTGCTTGCCGACATGGTGCGTGGCTGCTCCGAAAAGGTTAGGCAAAGGTGGGCATTTATATTGAACAATGCAAACGAATGCCCCATGATTTTTTAAAAATTATTTTAGTTACTAAAAATCACCATTTTCTGCTCCGCTCTTTAGCTCGCTGACTTTGGGGTAATAAAAACGAGCGTGCCAAACTTGCCCCGGAAAAGGGACGTTTGGCACGCTCGTAGCAGCGTCCGCGGAAGGCTCGTAGTGGCATTTGCGGAAGGCTCGTATTAGCATTCGGTAGGCTTAGTCGGCAATGAACTTGCGGCCTTGCTGTACGTAAACTTGTCCGCGTTCTAAGTGTTCGGCACGTTGTCCGTTGAGGCTAAAGGTCGGTTTTTTTTTATTTTTGTCGGCCTTTACCTCTTTAATGCCTGTGCTTTTCTGAAAGTAAGCCTTGTAAGTGCTGCTTTCGGGCGCAAAGAAACGGAGAAAATTGCCGTCGGCCCAGGTGGAAGGCACTTCGCGGTTGTATTTGTCTTTCCAGCATTTCAGCTCGTAGCCCTCGGCAGGGTAGCAGCGCAGCACCACTTCCTCGCCCACTTTGTAGGTGTAGGTGTCGGGCTGTCCGTTGGCGTCGACAGTTCCCTGCTTCGTGTTGGCCGAGCGCACAGTAACGGTGCAAGGCGTGGCAGCCTGTGCGGTGATGTTGAGGGGCACGTCGTAGACCATGCGCGTGGTGGCGGCATTGGCCGGCATGGCACCGTTGGCATTGTAGCCCTCTTTCCAGGCACTGTCGAAGCGCAGACGAATGCGCGTCACACCCTGCGGCACAGTGTAGGGTAGCAGTATGCTGAGCGTGTAGTCGTTGAGCTGAGCGTTCTCGTTCGTGTTCTTTTTGCCTTCGGCTTTCACCATTTCGCCTTTATCGTCGAAATCGCCGTCGGCATTCAGGTCAATGTAGGCCGAGAGGTTGCAGTAGCCCATGCCACCGCGTGCCAGCCAGTGGAGTTTGAGTTCACAGCCTTGCGGTGCCTGAATCATTTCGGCCGTTTCGAACAGCGTTTCAGGACAATTGGCAGCCGTGTAAATAGTTTGCTCCTTCTGTCCGTTGAGCGATGCAGCCAGCTGGGTGAGGAACTGTCCGTAGTCGTTGATAGTGCCCAATTCACTGCGGTCCTCCTTCGGTGCTCCCCATTTGTTGGGCATGAAGTTTGCGGTAAAAGTTTCGGCAGCAGCCCCCATGTAAGTGTAAGGGTTTTTGCTGCTAACTATCTGTTTAGCCGCGTTCGTCCAGTTCATGAAATCGTAGCCCGCAGCCGCTTTGGCCTTGAGCGTCACGAAGTCGCGCGTGGTCAGCGTCAGTTGGTCAGTGCCCTCGATGGCCACAGTTCCCTGCTTCGGGTCAGCGTTGACGCTAACGGTGCGCGCCTCAGCTATCTCGTCGCAAATAATGAGCGTAAAGGTAAGTTTCGTACCATCGTTGAGCGAGAGTTGCGCCGGAATGAAGCCCGTAGCCGCATCAGCAGCAATGTCGGCCTTGAGCGCGTTGAAGGTTTCAGCCGCGTCGAAGGTGCCGTTGCCGTTGAAGTCGATGGCCAGTTGCGCGTTGAGGCTCTCGGGCAGCGCATCCACAGGCAGCACAAAGGTTTGTCCGCGCAAAGCCTTGAAGCGAAGCACCTGCTGCGCATCGTTTGTCATATAGCGGTAAGCATGGTAAGTGTCAGCCTCGCCGGCAGAGAGCGAAATAAAGTATTTGCCCAGCAAGCGCTTTGCCACTTCAGCCGTTTCGCCCACAGGCTGTTCGGTATATTGCAACGAAGCATTATGCGCCCACTTCCAGTCTGAATCGAACCAATCAGGCTGTTGCGTCCCCTTGTCGAGGTTGTCGAAGAAAGTTTTCCAACGCTGGTAATAAAAATCCTTCATCATGCCGCCCCATTCGCGGTAGGAATAGTCGCGCAGACCGCCCCATTCGCTTGCATCGCGGTTACCCCAGGTTGTAATGAGCGTACGCGCATTGTTCAGTTCCAGCCATTCGCGGTCGGCCGCCGTTGTGCCCTTAGCCTCGTCGGCAATGCCGCGTGCCATTTGCGTCCAACGTCCCAACATGAAGTTCGGGTTCGTGCAGAGCAGTTCGTCCACGTCGAGCACCAGTTGCAGGTAAGCATCGCGACACCGCGCATATTGCGCCTGGTCATGGCTATCGTAAGCCGCCTTCACGGCTTTCAGCAAGAAGTAACCATAGTCAGTCAGGGCCTGTCGCGTAAAGTCCGTCAGGTCGTAGCTGTAGTTCGGGCTTTTTTTCAAAGCGTTTTGCGCCTTCAGCAGCAGGAAAGCCGCATCGGCCATATCCTGCGGATTGTAGAAAATGCCCGTACCGCCCCAGCTCGACACACTGCCGATTTCGAGCGCCGGACGTCCGCAAAGCACCGCCTCGTGCGGTCCCTGCAACCCCGTTTCGCAGTTGAGCGCCGAATTGCGCACCTTTTCCCAAGCAGCCTGCGCATCAGCATTGGGCTGCCCATAGCGCGCGGTGGCATAGTCGGCCAACCATTCAGCAGCGTTAGGCGCCTCGTTTCGCCAAGCCAGTTCGAAGAGCGCATCGTAGAGCACCGGCACCTGTTCGATAGCCTCGGGCGTAGCACCGATACCCTTGATATTACCATGCTGTTTTTTCTCAGCAAAGTATTGCTCCATGATTTTCGTCAATCGGCCGAACAAACCCGTACGTCCGCCAAAGTTAGCCAACATACAGTACACCGCATCGTGTCCCTTGTAATCGCCAAAGTGCGTGTGTGCATCGCTAAACAAGTCGAGCACCACGAGTCGTCCCTTCGTCACGCGGTCGAGCACATGATACTGTGCGCCGCTCCACTGCCAGAACTGAATCACCCATTTGCTTTCAGGGTTTGCCTTAGTCATTGCCTCAGCTATTTTTGAGTAAGCCGCAGGCACATCAATACCCGAAGTGTTGGCACCTTCATGAAAAGGGTCCATGCTGTAGTACACCGAAGTGCCCATCAACTCTTCAAGGCGCTTATAGTATTTGTCCGAAATGGTAGCAAAGTCCCGGCTGTTCGGGTCAAGGATAAACGGACGCGTAAACGTGCACCATTTTCCCTGATTATTAGCCGTAAACCCCTTCTTGCCAATATCGCTCGGCACCATACCCGAGTAACCCGGCAGCACCGGCTGCATACCCAATTCGCGTTGACGTTTCAGAATGTTCTGCGCCAATGCAGCCTGTCGTTTATACCACCATTCAGGGTTAGGTCCGCCCCAACCCTCAAGGTTGTTCATGCCCCACCAGGCCTGAAAGCACGGACCAGCCACAAACTGGTTCGCCTCGGCCGCCGTGTAGCCCAAATCCTTGGTCAGCAAGTTATACCACACCACGTCCAGGCCCACAATTTGCAACGGCATGTTGATGCCATGCAAGGCCATCCAGTCAATTTCCTGTTGCCAGCGTTCCCACGTCCAGGTCGACATGGAGTAAGAAAAAGTGCAATAGTTCAAGTAGTAGCGATAGTCAGCATTGCACACATGCTTTTCCTCGCCGGCAGGCACAGGCAGCGCAGTTTGGCTCAAATCCTGCGTCAAGTTGTTCCACGTCAGGTTCACCCGCGCCGTATGGTTCAGATACCAGTTGATACCCGTTGTCACAGCCAGTGTCGTGCTACCCTTGATACAAGGTTTTCCTCCCTGTTCAGTAATCACAAACACCTCCTTACCATTTTGCGCCAGCGATTCGTCGACCACCGTGACAAAGCGTTTAGCCGTGCCCTCTCCGCCAATGCGGTTCAGCAAGTCCTGAATAGCTCGCGGATTTGTGTCGGCAGCCCATGTTGGCAACACCGACAAACAAATCAGCACGAACCAGGCACGCAGCCCGATTGAGTTAAGGCTTATTTTTTTCATAAGCAATAAAGGTTTAGATAGGTTTGAAAAACATTTTTCTTCCTTTGAATCACAGCCATAATAGCCGTTTACCCGTCTGCCGGCAGCAGTTCATCAGCGAATCATGCGCCAAATATCGTCCTCGCAGCCAGCGAACGGCCCCGAAGTTTCAAGTTTTAGCGTCGACATCGCCGCCGCGAACCGTCCCGCCTCATTAGGGTCAGCCCCCCGCGAGCGCATATACAAGTAGCCCGTCGAGTACGTATCGCCGCACCCCGTAGCATCCACCAGCCGACGAGGAGGAAAGGCACAAATATCGTAGAAGTGGTCGTTTTCGAGGATGATCGACCCATAGTTACCCAGTGTCACACACACCTCCTTCACGCCCCATTCGGCCAACTGTAAAGCCGCGTTGTGCGGATCAGTTTGTCCCGTCAACACATCCATTTCGTATTCGTTCACCTTCAGCACCTCAATGTGCTTCAGCGCCTCACGTTTTTCCGTCCAGTCCACGGCAAACACCTCTTCGCCGCGCACCTCACGCAGATACCCCTGCACGTCCACGCTCACCACACCACGTTGGCTGAGCGCCTCGATAACCTCGAGCGGAAAATCGTCGGCCAGCAGCGTACCCAGGTGAAACACCCCCGCCTCCGTTTCCTGCAGAGCCTCTGCGCAGAACGGATCCGCTTTGGCCAACACACGCTGTGAGCGATTGTTCGAATCCTCGCCATATTTATTTTCAAAGAACACCGTGTGTTTTGAAGGAATCACCCTCACGTTCATGCCCAATTTGCGCAGTTCCTCCACGCTTTGCATTTCAGATTGTGCCAGCGAAGTGACAAGTTCAAAGTTCATTCCCCCATTCAGGTGATACATTCCATGGGCAAAGTAGTAAGCAGTACCGCCCGGCATATACACTTCGGATTGCGGTGTAATGATTTTGTCGAGCGTGATGTGCCCGATGCAGCATATTTTATTCATTTCGGTGTGTTTTCATTCAAGCACCTCACAAGGAACGCGCCTGTTTGACATCATTTTTTTAAAAGGTAGATGTTGAAAATCCGTTTATTATATAAAAGTACTGCAAAGTTACAAAAAAGCTATCCCAACTTTAACGCTCTGTGCAAAAAACCACCTTTATCCAATCATTTTTTGCGTCGAACCCGCAGGAAAGTTTCAATTCTCCTCCCCATGTGTTTCAGACAGGCCTACCTGCCTTACTTTCTTTTGTAGCAAAATGTCAAAGAACGCTCAATGAATAAATAAGGAATATTGTTTTTTCATCCGTCAAACTGAGGTGCAGCCTGACTTCGCGATAGCAATGTCAGTGCCAACCGAATGCAGAGCGATGAAAGCTGGCTCTCAAAAGCTATGCTGAGGTACAGCCTGACTTCGCGAATGCAAAGATACAACATGCACACCCCGGAATCCAAATTTTTTCGGAATCTGATATCGCACCCCGACTTTTTTTCTTCCTCGAAAAACGTCCTTGTCCCCTTTATTTACGGGCATTTCGAAGCATTTTTCGCGCACAAAAAAAATGAAATAGGGATATACTTTTACAGTTCGTTTCACACGCCAACCGGCACAAAAAAACCTTAACTCCCCGGTAGGATGGGGGAGTTAAGGTCGATGTGGTTGTATTGGTGAGCGCAGCACCCTTGGCGTGCGCCACACCTGTTTTGCGGTTTAGTGCGCCTCGAGCCAGTTGTTGCCCGTGCCGCAGTCGGCGATGAGGGGAACACGCATGGTGAAGGCACTTTCCATTTCCTCGATGACGATGCGCTGCACGCGGTCGAGTTCGTCGGTCGGCACCGAGAAGTTCAATTCGTCGTGTACCTGAAGAATCATTTTGGCACGGATGCCTTCGACCGTGAAGCGGTGGTCGATGCGAATCATGGCCACCTTGATGATGTCGGCAGCAGTGCCCTGAATGGGCGCATTCACCGCATTGCGCTCAGCGTAACCACGCACCACGGCATTCTTCGAAGCAAGGTCGGGAAGGTAACGCCGACGGCCAAATTCGGTGACAATGTAGCCCTTTTCGCGCGCCACGTTCACACGCTGCTCCATGTACTCCTTCACCTTGGGGTAAGTGCTGAAGTAGTTGGTAATCAGTTCCTTTGCTTCTGCGCGGCTCACCTCCATACGCTCCGCCAGACCAAAGGCCGAAATGCCGTAGATGATGCCGAAGTTGGCCGTTTTGGCTTTGCGGCGTTCGTCGCGCGTCACCTCGTCAATCGGTTTGTGAAACACACGCGCCGCCGTAGCCGCATGAATGTCGCGACCCTCGCGGAAGTCCTGCACCAAGTGCTCGTCCTCACTCAGGTGCGCCATGATGCGCAGTTCGATTTGCGAATAGTCGGCCGAGAAGAACACACAGCCCTCCTCGGGCACAAAAGCCTTGCGGATTTCGCGACCATCTTCGCCACGCACCGGAATGTTCTGTAAGTTCGGGTTCGACGACGAAAGGCGGCCCGTAGCCGTCACCGCCTGGTTGAACGATGTGTGAATGCGTCCCGTTTTCGGGTTAATCAGTTTGGGCAACGCATCGACATACGTGCTGATGAGCTTTTTCAGAGCGCGGTGCGCCAATATTTTGCCCACGATGGGATGCTTCGTGCGCAGTGCCTCAAGCACCTCCTCGCCCGTCGAGTATTGTCCGCTTTTAGTTTTCTTGGCCTTTTCGTTCAGTTTCAGCTCATCGAACAGCACCTCGCCCACCTGTCGGGGCGAAGTAATGAGAAATTCGTGTCCGGCCAGTGCATACACCTCCTTTTCGATTTCGGCCAGTCGTTCGTTGAAGTTGCGTCCCGTTTCGGCCAGTTGTTCCGTATCGAGTCGCACCCCGTTGCGTTCCATGCGCGCCAGCACAGGCATCAGGGGCATTTCAATTTGTTCAAACACCCGGGTCAGACCGTTATCCTCCATTTCCTTTTTTAGCGGAGCCATGAGTTGCAGCGTCACGTCGGCATCCTCGCAGGCATAGTCGCAGATGTCGCGCGGCGGAAGGTCGGCCATGTTTTTTTGTCCGCGTCCTTTGGGCCCGATGAGTTCTTCGATGTGAATGGTCTGATAGTTCAAGTACACCTCGGCCAGGTAGTCCATGCCGTGTCGCAGTTCGGGTTGCACCAAGTAATGCGCCAGCATGGTGTCGAACATGGGGAAATGCAAGTCGATGCCATAGTTGGCCAGCACCGTGAGGTCGTACTTGATGTTTTGCCCCACCTTCAAGATGGTGTCGCTTTCGTAGAAGGGGCGGAAAATGTGTACCATGCGGCGGGCCGCCTCTGTTTCACGCGGAACAGCCACGTACCATGCCTTTCCCCCCTCGACGGCAAAGCTGAGTCCCACCAGTTGAGCCGCAATGGCATCGATCGAAGTGGTTTCGGTGTCAAAGCTTACGGTTGTGAATGTCAATATTTCGTCACAAAGTTTTTGTGCATCTGCTTCATTATCAATGAATTTGTAGCAGTGAGCCACGTCGTTCAGCTTTTTGTGAGCCGTTTCTTTCACACCGCTTTGCAAGTCGTCCGTAAATTGGCCAAAGAGCGGACCCAGGTCGTTAACAGAATTTGACGCATCGGTCTGTGTCGTATCCATTTTGCGGATGAAGCTGCGAAATTCCAGGGTTTCGTAAATTTCGCGCAATTTTTCCTGATCGGGTTCTGCGCATTTCAAATCGTCGAGGTTCAGGTCGATGGGCACATCGGTTTTGATGGTGACCAGGAATTTCGAGAATTTTATTTGTTCCACATTTTCCTCCACCTTTTTCTTCAGCGCCCCTTTCAGTTCGTTGGTGCGCAGCAGCATTTGGTCGATGCTGCCAAACTGTGCAATGAGTTTGGCAGCCGTTTTTTCGCCCACTCCCGGACAGCCCGGCACGTTGTCGGCCGTGTCGCCCATGAGTCCGAGCAGGTCGATAACCTGTTCTGTATGTTCGATGCCGTATTTTTCGCACACCTCGGCTGTGCCCAGTTTCTCCATGCCCGCTGCGCCATGTCCCGGCCGGCGCATGAACACGCCCGGACGCACCAGCTGCGCATAGTCCTTGTCGGGTGTCACCATGTGCACCTCGATTCCTTGTTCGGCCGCTTTCAGTGCCAGCGTACCGATGACGTCGTCGGCCTCGAAGCCCGGCACTTCAAGTATGGGAATGCGGTATGCTCTGATGATGTCCTTAATCACGGGCACTGCCCACCGTATGTCCTCGGGCGTGGCCTCGCGTTGAGCCTTGTATTCGGGGTAGGCCTCGTGGCGGAAAGTGCCCCCCTTAGGGTCGAAGGCAATGCCGATGAAATCGGGCTTTTCGGTGCGAATCACGTCGTCGAGCGTATTGACAAATCCGTAGGCCGCCGAAGTGTTTTGCCCCTTCGAGTTGATGCGGGGCGAACGGAGCAGGGCATAGTAAGCGCGGTAAATCAGCGCGTAGGCGTCGAGCAGATAGAGGGTTTGCATAAAACTTCAATGATTTTAGGAAATGAAAGGCCGCTTCGCAGTGCAGCGCACTTTGCACAAAGTGGGCCCAAAAAGCAGGCCATGCTTCAACGCATAGCCATCTGAGGGGGATTTTTCGCCCTTAAATGGCTTTTGAATGCCTACTTCCACACAAAATTACACAATAATTGCCTATTCTCGCCGATTTATTCGTAATTTTGTGTGCTATAAAGCGAATGCTGCCTTTCGGTTGCATTTTGCCCGATTTGTAAACTATTTTCTTTTTTTTCGGAGCCTATCGTCTCCCCTTTTTTATTGTTCGCACGCAGTCTGCATTTAGCAGCACCACATCAATGTTGAATATGGACACATTATCCGTTTTGCGCCAGCCCGTAGCCACGGAAATGGCAGAATATCAAGCACTTTTTCAGGCGGCTCTTGCCACCGACGACGTATATTTAGGTCAGGCATTGGCCTACGTAGGCCGTCGTTCGGGCAAAATGATGCGTCCGCTTTTGGTGTTGCTCATGGCCAAGGAGTTTGGCCGGGTAGGGCAGAAGGCACTTTATTCAGCCGTGTCGCTCGAACTGCTTCACACAGCTTCGCTCGTTCACGACGATGTAGTCGACGACAGTGCTGAGCGTCGCGGGCAGCGTTCGGTTAATGCCGTTTACGACAATAAAGTGGCTGTGTTGGTGGGCGATTACCTCCTTTCGGTGTGTCTGCTTCATTCGGCACTTACCTCCGATCACCGCATGGTCGAAATTATTGCCCGGCTGGGTGCCACGCTCTCGAAGGGCGAAATCGACCAGTTGGCCCACGCACGCGGTGAGGCTATTTCCGAAGAAATTTACTTTCACATCATTCAGCACAAAACGGCTTCGCTCTTTGCTGCCTGTGCCGAACTCGGTGCCCTGTCGGTGGATGCCAGCAGCGAACAAGTGGCCAATGCACGCCGTTTTGGCGAAATCATCGGTACGTGTTTCCAAATTCGCGACGACATCTTCGATTATTTCCCCAATGCCGACATTGGCAAACCCACCTATAACGACATGAACGAGGGCAAACTTACCTTGCCGGCCATTTATGCCGTGACGCAAACAAACAATGCGCAGGCGATGGAATGGGCCAAAAAGGTGAAGAATGGCTCGGCTACGCGCGATGAAATGGAGCAATTAGTGGCCTACACCATCGAGGCAGGAGGCATTGATTATGCGCAAAAGCGTATGACCGAACTGCATGCCGAAGCCATCGAACTGCTCAACAAGCATTGGCACAACGAGGCGGTGAAAACGGCCTTAAAGGGCTATATTGACTATGTGGTGAACCGCGAATTGTAGGCGGCGGCAATGTGGTTGGCCTTCAGGCATACTACGACAGAAGGATAATTTTTCATAGTTTTTTAAGTTAACATACGGTTTTAATTTGATTTGAAGCGCATATATTTTTATATATGCGCTTCTTTTGTTTGTGGTGAATGGGGGTGGGGGGAAATGGCTAAAGGTTAACAGTTCACGTCAATCAAAGCTAAAAGAGCGTTAAAAACCGAATGCTTCAACAGTGTCGGCATACCGTAGCATGAAGTGCGGCATAGCATATCGTCAAAATTTATTCCGCGATTGTCGGAATTAGTTCCGCGCCAGTTGAAATTAGTTCCGAGCCAGTTGAAATTAGTTCCGAGCTAGTTTGAATTAGTTCCGAGCTAGTTTCAACAATCTTGGAATTGCTGATAATCAGCGTTTTCAGAGAAACGCGAAAGTCGGTTTCGCGCCCATTTATTTTGTGGTGCAGTGAGGGTAAAGGCGAACTTTGGGTTTTTAGCTTTATTAAGTTGTTTGTTATTCCCCTTACGAAGTCCCTTACCCCTTGATACGAGGGGGAATCACCTCCGTTTTTTATTTCATACACACAAAAAAAGCGTCATATCCGGACGAAAATGCCGGATATGACGCTTTGTGGTCATTGTACCTGTTGGGGCAGGGGGTTAGAAGGGTTTAACGTCCTCGCCCAGAATGTCGCTCACGAGCAAGTTTGCCAAGCGGCTCGTACCAATGCGGAAGAGGCCCTGCTTGATGAAGTCCTCGCCCAGAATTTCGCGTACCACGGTGTAGAATTCCACCGCTTCGTCCACGTTTTTAATGCCGCCTGCGGCCTTAAAGCCCACGAGGTTGCCCGTGAGTTCGTGATACTCCTTGATGGCCGTACACATCACGAAAGCAGCTTCGAGTGTGGCAGCAGGTTCCACCTTGCCCGTCGACGTTTTGATAAAGTCGGCACCGGCATACATCGACAGAATCGATGCTTTCTTGATGTTTTCGGCCGTTTGCAGCGCACCCGTTTCCAGAATCACCTTGAGCGGATGATTGTTGGTAGCCGCTTTAATTTCTTCGATTTCATCGGCACAGGTTTCGTAGTCGCCACTCAGGAAGGCACCCACGCTCAGCACGCAGTCAATTTCGGTGGCACCATCGTGAATGGCCAACGCCGTTTCGGTAGTTTTGATTTCGATAAACGTCTGCGACGAAGGGAAACCGCCGCTCACGCAGGCCACTTCGACACCGTCTACCTCGAGCGTCTGGCTCACCACCTTGGCAAAGTTCGGATATACGCAAATGGTTGCCAAGTGGGGCAGTTCGGGGTGTTCGTCGGCAAAACGGTTCACGTTTTCCGTAAATTTCAGTACACTTTCGGCCGAGTCGGTCACCTTCAGCGTGGTCAGTTCCACGGTGCTGAGCAGTTGGCGTTTCACCTCGGGCGTGTTGTATTTTTCCTTGTTTTCGGCTACCAGGCGATGAACGGCTTCGCTCACCTTTTCATCGCTCAGTTGCAGGTTGAACTTTTCAAAAGCCTGGTCGTAAATGCTTTTTTGTGATGCCTCGTCGTGATGTTCGTGGCAGTTGCAGTGATTGTCTGACATAGTGTTTTGTTTTAATAAGGTGCCATTGCGCAGCAGTTCCGCCCAAGGGGCAGAGCAGGGCTTTACAGCGGCACGCTGAGGTTTGTTAGTGTTTGAGTAAGGTGGTGAATAAGGCCGTTTTTGCTTGGGCGGCAAGTGGTGTCAGCCTTTCAGTTTTGGGTTGTCGAGGTGGCGTGTTGCGTCGCGTTGGGTTTTCTTTTCAAAACTCTTTTGCAGCGCCTCCGTCAGGTTCACACCCGTTTGGTTCGCCAGGCAAATGAGCACCCACAGCACATCGGCCATTTCCTCCGAAGGGTCGGTGGTTTCGCCCTTTTTGAACGATTGGTCGCCATATTTCCGCGCCATAACGCGCGCCAATTCGCCCACTTCTTCGGTGAGGCAGGCCATGTTGGTCAGTTCGCTGAAGTAGCGCACCCCGTAGGTGCGTATCCATTGGTCGACGCGCTGCTGCGCCTCGTCTAAGGTCATGGGGTTGGCCATAATGTATTGAATGTTGAATGTTGGGGAGCAGTGTCCGCAAAGGGGGCGTTACTCCTTGTTTTTTGTGTCCATGCAAATGGTTACCGGGCCGTCGTTGAGCAGGCTCACCTGCATATCTGCGCCAAATTCGCCCGTTTGCACCGGCTTGCCCACGGCTTCGCCCAGGGCGCGGCAAAAGTATTCGTAGAGGGGAATGGCCACCTCGTGTCCGGCAGCGCGGATGTACGAGGGACGGTTGCCTTTTTTATATGAAGCCATGAGGGTGAACTGACTTACCACCAAAGCCTCGCCGCCCGCATCGGTAATGCTGCGGTTCATCACGCCTTCGGCATCGTCGAACACACGCAATCCGCTGATTTTGCGGCACAGCCAGTCGGCATCCTCTTGCGTATCGGCATTTTCAATGCCCAAAAGTATTAAAAATCCCGGTCCGATGGCTGATTTCGTTGTGCCACCGATGCTCACCGAGGCGTGTTTTACGCGTTGAATTACTGCTCTCATGAAAAAGTGTGTGTATAATCTGATTCATCGCCACGTGCCTTTCGGTGTCAGAAACGAGGCACCGCGTAGGAGTTAAGCGATTTCTAAGTACGACAAAATTACAATATTATTCGGCATCGGGGTGTAAGTTGCGGTATATTTTTTCGCCCCGTACAGGGCCGAGCAGTTTTTGCAAGGCAGCAAGGTCGGCCTCTTTAATGCGTTTCACGCTTTTCAGCTCCTTCAGCAGCAGCGTCTTGGTGGTAGGCCCAATGCCCTGCACGGCGTCGAGCTCCGACTGCGTTTGCCGTTTCGACCGCTTGTCGCGATGAAAACGTATGGCAAAGCGGTGCACCTCGTCCTGCATTTGCGTGAGGGTGCGAAACAGCTGGCTGTCCGGTTTGATGCCGATGGTAGCAGGCGGAAATCCGTAGAGCATTTCGCGCGTGCGGTGACGGTCGTCCTTGGCCAGTCCGGCAATGGGAATGTGCAGCCCCAGTTCGTCCTCGACCACCTGGCGAATCATTTCCATTTGTCCGCGTCCACCGTCGGCAATGATGAGGTCGGGCAGGGCAGCCCCCTCCTCCTTCAGCCGCGAATACCGACGCATTACCACTTCCTTCATCGAGGCGTAGTCATCGGGCCCCACCACGGTTTTGATGTTGTATTTCCGATATTCCTTTTTACACGGTTTCAGCCTTTCGAACACCACGCAGGCCGCCACGGCATCCTCGCCGCTGATGTTCGAGTTGTCGAACAGTTCGATGTGAATCGGCAGTCGCGGCAAGCCCAGGTCGTTCTTGATTTCCGTCATGAGGCGTGTGGTTTTTTGCTCCGGGTTGAGCTTTTCAGCCTGCTTCAGACGGTCGAACTTGTACTGCTTCACGTTCAGTTTCGAAAGGTCGAGAAGCTTCTTCTTGTCGCCCCTCAGCGGAATGGTTTGTTCGGCCATTTCATCGGGAATGTCGACGTGAAACGGCACCACAATTTCGCGCGAGGTGCTGCCGTAGCGGTTGCGCATTTCAATGATGCCCAGGGTGAGCAATTCCTCGTCCGATTCATCGAGCCGCTTTTTGTACTCAAAGGTAAAGGCTTGGTTAATGCAGCCATTCTTTACGTGCAGATAGTTGATGAAAGCCAGTTTCTCGTCGGTTTCGATGTTGAACACGTCGATGTTGTGCAGCACGGCCGACACCACCTCGCTTTTGGCGCGGAAATTCTCGATGAGTTCGTAGCGTTGCTTCACCTCCTGCGCCTCCTCAAAGCGTAATTCTTCGGCCAGTTGCATCATCTGTTCGCGCATTTTCTGCGCCACTTCGGCTGTGTTTCCCTTCAGAATTTCGCGACATGCGGCAATGGCCGCCAAATAGTCCTCGCGGCTCTGCCGACCCGTGCAGGGAGCTTTGCAGCGGTGAATGTGGTAGTCCAAACACACTTTGTATTTGCCCGATTCCACCCCCTCCTGCGTCATGATGGTGTGGCAGGGACGCGGTTGGTAAAGCTGCTGGCATAGGTCGAGCAAGGCATACATGGTGGGCACATGGCTGTAGGGACCAAAGTACGTAGCCCCCTTGGCGGTGCGGTTGCGCGTTTTAAAAATACGCGGCAAGTACTCGTTGGTAATGGCAATCGACGGATAGGTTTTATCGTCCTTCAGCAGCACGTTGTAGTGCGGTTTGTAGCGTTTAATCAGGTTGTTTTCGAGCAGCAGCGCGTCTTCTTCCGTTTTCACCACCACGTAGCGAATGTCGCGAATGTGCGTCACGAGCAGTTTGGTTTTGCGCGTTTGCTGTTCTTTGTTGAAGTACGAACTGACGCGTCGTTTCAGGTTTTTGGCCTTACCCACATAAATTACTTTTCCGTTTTCATCGAGATACTGGTAGCATCCCGGTGTTTCGGGCAGGTTCAGCACAATGCCTTTCAGGTAGGTTTCAATTTCCTCTTTGTTGTGCATCATAGAATGGAGTGGTGTTTGCGTATTGCGCCTTTTGAGAAATCGCAAAGCATCCCGATTGTTTGAAGAAAAAAGAATTTTAAAAGCTGCCTAAAATACTTTCAGCATACATTTAGACGGCTTCAAAGTGCGAAAAAAAAAGCCGGAACCATTGCGCGTTCCGGCTTTTTTTTGACACACAAAAGTGAGCGTTTTGGCCATCGGAATAGGAGTCCGCAGCCATTGCCCGAAAGCCTCGAATCGTTGCGTAGTGCATTGCCGAAACTTTTCGGGCTATGCGCTGAAGGGCTATTCAGTGATGGTGAGCAGGGTAGTTATGTCGTGATCCTTGCCCAGGAATTTGCGTCCTTCGAGTCCCTCCATCTGCAGTTCGATGAGGAAGTTGATGTACGTTTTTTTCGGTCCGAAATGTTGCACCAAATCGTAAGCCGCCTGCATGGATCCACCTGTGGCAAGCAAGTCGTCGTGAATGAGCACCACGTCGTTTTCGTTGATGGCATCGGTGTGAATTTCGATGGTGTCGTAGCCATATTCTTTCAGGTAAGTAGCCTTGCGCGTTTCGGCCGGCAGCTTGCCCGGTTTGCGCGCCATGACAAATCCTGCATTCAGTTTTTCGGCCAGCATAGCCCCCATTACGAATCCCCGGCTTTCGATGCCCACCACTTTGGTGATGCCCTTGTCCTGATAAAGGCGCACCAGCTCGTTGAGCATTTCGTGAATACACTCCGGATTTTTGAAGAGTGTGCTCACGTCCTTAAAGTGGATACCCGGTTTGGGAAAGTCGGGAATGTTTCTCAAGTTGTCTAACAACAGTTTTGTATTCATATAATCGCTGATATTTAGGAGTTTAAGGGTGGTTTGTTTCACGTGAAACACGAACAAAAAACGCCGTTTAATCGTACGTTTCGCCCGTTTCACGTTCCGTTGCCCGCCGAACCACGGTAAGGCATATTGGGTACGTTTGGTTCAAGTAATACTTTAACGCCCCATCATCACCAACAGCACGCTGATGTCGCTGGGCGAAACCCCCGGAATGCGGCTCGCCTGCGCCAACGTTTCGGGACGGATAGCCGAAAGCTTCTGACGCGCTTCGGTGCTGAGTTGCGTGATTTCATCGTAGTTGAACAAGCCGCCAATCTTGATGTTTTCCAAACGCTGCATCTTGTCGGCCAAAGCCCGTTCGCGAGCAATGTAACCGTGATACTTCATTTCAATTTCGGCCGCCTCGATGGTTTCGGCTTTATCTACTGAAATGCCGTTGAGAAACTCGCTGAAAGCCTTGATTTCGTCCGACAGATTCTGAAGCGTGATTTGCGGACGGTTAATCAAATCGAACAACTTGCAACCACCATGAAGCGGCGTTGTGCCCAAACGCTCCAGGAACGGATTGATGCGCGGTGCCTTGATGGGAAACGTTTTGCAAAAGTCGATGATTTCGCCGATTTTGTCGCGCTTGGCATGGAAACGCTCCAAACGCTCGGCCGAAGCCAAACCAAATTGTTCAGCGTAGGGCGTCAGGCGAATGTCGGCATTGTCCTGACGAAGCAGAATGCGGTATTCGGCACGCGACGTAAACATGCGGTAAGGTTCGTCGACACCCTTCGTCACCAAATCGTCGATGAGTACGCCAATGTAAGCCTCGTCGCGTTGCAGCGTAAAACGGTCGGTGCCGCCGCCAGCCATCAAAGCTGCATTCACACCCGCAACCAAACCCTGGCCCGCCGCTTCCTCGTAGCCCGTGGTACCATTGACCTGTCCGGCAAAGAAAAGACCCGGCACCCGTTTCGATTCGAGCGAGTGGTGCAGTTGCGTAGGGTCGAAAAAGTCGTATTCAATAGCGTAGCCCGGACGGAACACCGTGACATCGCGGAAACAAGGAATGCGCTTCAATGCTTCGATTTGCACATCCATCGGTAAACTCGACGAAAAACCGTTCAGGTAAAGTTCGTTCGTGTCCAAACCTTCGGGTTCCAAAAACAGCGGATGGCTGTCGCGGTCGGGGAACGTTACGATTTTCGTTTCGATGCTCGGACAATAGCGCGGGCCGATGCTCTGAATCTGTCCGTTGTAAAGCGGCGAGTCGGCCAAACCGCTACGCAGCATTTCGTGAACCTCGGCATTCGTTTCGCATGTCCAGCACGGAAGTTGGGGTAGAGGACGCAAGGGCGAGATGAACGAAAAACGGTGGAAGTCCGTTTCGCCCGGTTGCTCCTCCATTTCCTCCAAATGCACCGACCGTTTGTCGATGCGCACCGGCGTACCCGTTTTCATGCGATCGGAACGGATGCCCAGCGCATTGATCGACTCCGTCAGGAAGTTAGCCGCCGGTTCCGCGCAACGGCCTCCCTGCACCTGCTTACGCCCAATGTGCATCAAGCCGCGCAGAAAAGTACCCGCCGTAACCACCACCGCCTTGGCGCGGAGTTCTGCGCCCCAGATGGTACGCACGCCACAAGCCGCCCCCTGTTCGGTAAGGATTTCCGTAGCCTCGTCCTGCCAAATGTGCAAATTATCCGTATTCTCCAAGTGCTTGCGCCATTCCTGAATGAAGCGCATACGGTCACACTGCGCACGCGGGCTCCACATAGCCGGTCCTTTTGAGCGGTTGAGCATACGGAACTGAATAGCCGTAGCATCCGTTACCACACCGGTGAGTCCACCCAGTGCATCAATTTCGCGCACGATTTGTCCTTTCGCAATACCGCCGATAGCCGGGTTACAGCTCATTTGAGCTATTTTGTTCATATCCATGGTAATGAGGCACGTTTTTGCCCCCATGCGAGCCGCAGCGTGTGCTGCTTCGCATCCGGCGTGTCCGGCACCGATTACCACGACATCGTAATGAAAAACTGTATTCATTCGTCTATTGTTTTGTTTTGGATGCAAAGTTAGTGCAAACCGAATGCAGAGCAAAAAAGAAAGCTTGTTTTCTTTTTTGGTATGCTGAGGTGCCGCCTAACTTCGCCTTTGGCAAAGTGCAAACCGAATGCAGAGCAAAAAAGAAAGCTTGTTTTCTTTTTTGGTATGCT
>Kit_p1__coassemble_205_pt1 | contig 36046 bp, 28 predicted proteins | sample Kit_p1__metabat2_high_PE_008 | metagenome-assembled genome bin Kit_p1 | reverse complement strand
ATCCTGCAAAAGTAAGTACTTCCTTAAACTGCTTGCTGTCAATTTTTGGCAATGATAAAGTTTCTTTAAAGTGGCGTTTACAATACCCTATGTATATGATTTGATCAATAAGTTGCACGCAAGCCAACAAACCTGCATAGAATATGAGTTTGTCGAACGATACTATTTGCAATAAAAAAACAATTAATAATTTTAAGGTTACATCTAAGATGGATATGTATGCAAACGCCCCCATACGTTCATGGGCTATGATACTTGCATTATAGGGAACACTGATAACACTGAGTAATGCCGTAAAAACCGAAAACTGATAAACCCCAAAAGCTGCATCTTCGCGCCCGACTGGCACTTGAATGTAAGAATTCAAGAACCATAATCCTACAGTTTCAGCCAATGATACGATGACTACAGCAAATAAGCAATGTATAGCTAATATATTTGCAAAAGTCTTTTTTAATCTATCAAAATTACCTATTCCTAATGCATAGGTGATAAATCGTGAAGTTGCAGCACCTAATGATCCTGTAAGAAAACCAAGCATGGCAACTACACCGCCTACTACATTGTACACTCCAAAGTCTTCTACTCCTAACGTATTCAAAACGACTCGCGAAGTATACAAACTTACCATCATGGTAAGCAACATTCGAAAATACAAAAGCAGGGTATTTTTGGCAATACGTTTATTGTCTGCTGACTGATTTTGGTTCATGTAAAAATTGGGGAAACAGTCAGTTTAGAGTATACCCCAAAGAGTAGGCACTTTTCGGTGCCTACCTTCACTGACTAGTTAAAATGTAAATTGATTTTTAACGTTAAGGACTATTCTAGTCCGATACAAGAGGGTAAGAGAGAGGAATAATCCCTACAACCCTCGAAGATTTTTGTGAAAAATTTACCAAGGTAACTCCATACGGAACTGCCATGAAGTTTCACTGTGCTGATGATGCTGTGATATGTGGCAGACATTTGACCTTACTCTTAAAGTTCTCTTATTGCTAATGCAAATCTTGCAACTTTTTCAAACCTACTGTAAGATAATAATTTCCCTTACATTCTGGTTTATTCGTAATAATTTGTAACCTACCTTTTGGTATGCAAAAGTTTTTACTTATTATAGAACGAAGAGACTCTAAAGACATTATATCATATATTCCACTACATGTAGGTGTTTTATCTGGATCTAACAAATCCTTATTATCATGATTCATAGATAAAATTCTTTCCACTTTTTCCTCACCCCAAGGTCTTGTAATTATATCCGATTCAATATGAATATTAATCGTTTCCACATGAGGATTTTTAGAGGGCAAAAACAATAAATTTTGTTCAAAGGGCTTAAGCACTCGTTCTATAAAATCAAAAGAACATGCGAATTCTTTCCTACCAATCCATTTCAGATGCACTTCCAGATATTCAATGTTTGCATCATCATACCTAAACATTCCTTCATTGTTAAAATAAGTTTCAAACAGCATTCCATCAAAGAATGGATTTTCCTTACCAGTATAATAATTTGCTATATTATTCACATTTTCCACATAAGACTGACAATCATAGCAATTGGCAAATGCTGCCCACATAACCAACCTTCCTAAAAGGAATAACTCATCGCGATTATAGTTTTTGGGATTACTTTTTTTAATTAGTTGCAATGCACTCCTCTGTTTATCAAAAGTGCCAGACAACAAGTCCTCTTTCAACTGATTTATACAAGATTCTACTGGCCAATCATTATACTTTATAGCTTCATTAGAATAACCTACTGAAAAAGAATTTATCAACATGCCAGCATTTAAACTGAATTTTCCGATCAATGAAGTATGTTCCCAACTTGTTTGTTTTCCATTTGTCAAGGAATAAACAGTTGTGCGAACTTGTTTAAAAAAATCTTCAATTTGAAGACCTTTTGTTTTCATGTGCTGAAGAAGAGCACCTGTATATATGCTATTTTTTCCCATACCACCATCCTTAGCCGTTTCTCCAGGTGAGGTGGAATAAGCTATAAGGGTTCCTTGTGGAGCAAATACTGGTGCAAGATTCGTTGACGCAATTCCTCTCCCCGTACCATAAGGATTATTTCTGCAAGCATCAATAATTTGAATATTCATCTTGCATCCTGTATCGTGCATATTTGTAACTATGCTCTGAAGGTCAAACGTAGTGTGCTCTATTGCTATTTTATTCTCTACTTCCGAATCCGTTAACAATAAATAGTTATTGCCTTTAAATTCCACTCCATGACCTGCAAAATAAAACAATCCGACATTGAATTCAGCCAATTTATTCCTAAAATCTTCAAATTGATTTACAAAATCTCTTTTTTTAGCATTATATAATTCCATTACATAAAAACCCAATATCTTTAGTTCTGCTGATACAGCCTGCGCATCATACACGGCATTTGTTAGCTTTTCAACTTGCATATACTCATTTACACCAACAACGAAAGCTAAGCCTCTGTATTGAATATTCATTCCGTAAACAATTTATTAATAGAATAAGAAGTCTATTTAGGCCTACCTCAAAGAATACATACTTTTAGGAGCCTTAACCGACTTTTAATGTTAACAACTATTCCAATCCGATACAAGATGGTAAGAAAGAGGAATAATCCCTGCAACCCTCTAAGATTTTTATAAAGAAAATAAGCTGAGTTAATCTGTATTCCTTCTCCTGTTGCCAGCAAATTTCTTACCTAAAGCACCGGCAGCTTTAGACTTGCCCGACTTTGAACGTTTAAAGTTTGAAGAAGCTTCTTTTGATAAAGCCAATTCTTCTTCGAGAAGACGGTTTTCACGTTCCAAAGCTTCTTTTAAGGCACGTTCCTGCTGAATTTCAGCACAAATGGTATTTATCTCCACATGCATATCTTTCAACTCATCGTTCATTTTGGCCAATTCGGCTTTCCTTTTGACCAACAATTCCTTCATATCGTCATACACTGCACGCATCGCACGTAAATCAGAACGCTGGCTTTCGTGCTGTGCTATCAGATGCGCAATGATTTGATCTCGCGGGTCGGTTGACATACCTTATATATAAAGACCTAGTCTCTTCTGAAAATATCGCGAGTATATACTTTATCCTGCACATCATCCAAACAAGCATCGTAGCGGTTGGCAATGATGGCTTGGCTTTGTGATTTGAAGGCAGAAAGGTCGTTGACTACTTTGCTGCCGAAGAAGGTGGAGCCATTTTCTAAGGTGGGCTCGTAGATGATTACTTCTGCACCTTTGGCTTTGATGCGCTTCATGATGCCCTGAATGGCCGACTGGCGGAAGTTGTCGGAGTTCGACTTCATGGTCAGGCGGTAGACACCGATTACACAGTTGGTGGATTCCGTGCCATACTGATTGTTGCTGGAATAGTCGTACCAGCCAGCTTTGCGCAATACAGCATCGGCAATGTAGTCCTTGCGCGTGCGGTTCGATTCCACGATGGCCGACATCATGTTCTGCGGAACGTCCTGGTAGTTGGCCAGGAGCTGTTTGGTATCTTTGGGGAGGCAGTAGCCGCCGTAGCCGAAGGAGGGGTTGTTATAATGGGTGCCGATACGGGGGTCGAGGCCGACGCCTTCGATGATGGCACGGCTGTCAAGACCCTTGACTTCGGCGTAGGTGTCGAGTTCGTTGAAGTAGCTGACGCGGAGGGCAAGGTAGGTATTGGCGAAGAGTTTTACGGCTTCGGCTTCCTTCATGCCCATAAAGAGGGTGTCGACGTTTTCCTTGATGGCTCCTTCCTGCAGGAGGGCGGCAAAGGTTTGGGCGGCTGCTTGCAGCATTGCTACATCGGTAACGGATTCGATGGCTGCATTTTCGGCCTCGAATTCAGGCAGGTTAATGATTTTGGGATAACCTACGATGATGCGGCTGGGGTAAAGGTTGTCGTAGAGGGCCTTACTCTCGCGAAGGAATTCGGGGGAGAAAAGGAGGTTGAATTTTTTGACACCTTTCTGCGCGTACTTCAAGTAGAGGTTGCGGGTGTAGCCTACGGGGATGGTACTCTTAATGACCATCACGGCATCGGGATTGACTTCGAGCACAAGGTCGATTACTTCTTCCACATGGCTGGTGTCGAAATAGTTCTTCACCGGGTCGTAGTTCGTGGGAGCGGCAATGACTACAAAGTCGGCTTCAGCGTAAGCTGCTCTGCCATCGAGGGTAGCCACGAGATTCAAGGGCTTCTCGGCCAGATATTTTTCGATGTAATCGTCCTGAATCGGGGAAATCTTATTGTTGAGTTTTTCCACCTTTTCAGCTACTACATCTACGGCTGTTACCTGATGATGCTGGGCAAGCAGCGTGGCAATGCTCAGTCCAACGTAGCCGGTGCCGGCTACGGCTACTTTAATGTCTTTGAAATCGCGCATATATTTGTTTTTTTATCAATCTAATAAATACTTAAGTTCACTTTCCTCCAGAAATATCCCCTCCCCTACTCAAACAAATACCCATAGTTTGTGCGGAGTTCGTCGTAGGCCGATTCGCTGCGTTGGCGGGAATCGTCGGTGGCGGGGAGTGTGGAAATGAGGTGGGAAAGTTCTTGGAATACTTTTTTTCCGGCTTCGAGGATGGGGAGGAGGTTGTCTTTGAAATGGTCGAGGAAGGGGGCGTAGTAATAGCCGATTTCTTCGATGATGAAACTGAAAATTTCGAGGGCGTCCTTCGTGTCTAACTTCTTACGGAGTACGTCGGAGAGGGTTTGACGACGAAGCATTTCGATGTTTTCAGTTTGAGCGGTGACTTCCTGGGGGGTGCGGACGGGATGAAAATAACGGTCGACAAAGGCGTTGCGTTCGTGAAGGTTGCGCTGGTAAAAGGTGGGCGATGAGGGGGCGACGGGAGATTTGTCGACTTCTTCAAAGCGTTCGGCATGAATGCCGGATATGGCAATGCTCATGCCGCCTACGTCCATCACTAACTTGCGGTCGCGGGCTATGCGGATAACGTAACCTTCGAGTCCGGCATATTCGCCGGTGGTTATGCGCAGCAGGGTGCGGTTCTGGGCATAGTAAACGAAAGGACGCAGCAAAAAGCGGATGCGATTGGGGTCGGTTTCGGCTATGCGCATGAAAGGCTCCATCTGACTGCAGGGAATGGTGGCTACGCGTCCGGTACTGCAATTTTTACAAAGTTTGTAACCGGGGATTTTTTCATCTAAATAGGCTTGCAACTTCTGCGGACCGCCTTGCAGAAACACCAGTCCGCTGACGGTGGGCGATACTACCTCGCGCAGGGTGTTGTTCCTTCCGCGACGGGGTACGTAACGTATGGTTTTGTGTACGAAAAAGGTTAACTGATCGTTGCGCAACGTGCTCTCAATGGCTCGTACTTTTTGATTGTGTACAAAAATGTACGACCACGATGTGCATGGGTCGGCAAGGATTTGAGAGGCTAATTCAGCGCTGACTTCAGGGTACGTTTTTATTCCTGAGCCAGAATGTATTTCTGATTCAGGAATGCTTGTGCCCTTTGGAAATGAAAGGTTTTCAGTGCATGGAATACCCTTCATTTCGTCGGCTGTAAAATGAGAATTCGAACTGTCCAGTGTCATAAACCCTCTTCTACTTTATGTGGTGTGATATAGCTGACTGCAGGGGTAAAGTAAAAACAAATGCTTCCGTTCTGTTCTGCGCTTTATTTGTGCAGCATCTCCTGTCGACCTCTCTATCGAAGGATAAAGGGGTCATAACTACTACAACCTTTTTCATACTACCTAAAATTGGTTTTTTGTACCGTTTATAGCGTGTCTTCTAAGAATAAAACATGTATCCGGCAGTATGTATTTGATTATCAGCAAATTACGGAAGATACGCACCCAAGTTTTGCGAAACAAATCCCTATAAAATTCTAAGAACTTGGAAAATTCTTTGGCTGAAATGATAATGAATGCAAGAAAAACACTACCTTTGCGTCATAAATGCGTGTCTTATTCTTAGAAAACATGCAGTAATTCAGAGCTTAAATACAGAGTGTGAACGCGCAAGCTGCGTGTAATAAAACCCGCTCCTTGCAACAATTGGAACACCCCATTCGTTATAGAACTTGCAAAACCTTTCACATATTTCCTAACAAAGCTAAAACGCAGCAGTTAGCTTAGTCGCTGAATTGGAAGCGGAACGGGCGTTGCGGAATCAAACCTTGTAACGTTTCTGAACGTGCTGATTATCAGCAATTCCAATTTTGTGCAAACTAGCTCGGAACTAATTTTAACTAGCTCGGAACTAATTTCGACAATCGCGGAACTAATTTCAACAAGGTCGGAACTAATTTCGACAATCGCGGAATAAATTTTTACAAGGTGTTGTTCGGTGCTAAAACCTTCGGTGGGCCGAAGGCATAGATGCGTATAAATTTAAATAGTTTTCACCTTTTAAGAACAGAGGCCATTAACATTTCAGACAAAGGGAGGTATTCAGATACAGACAGGCGGAAATAATTTGCTGACAAAAAGGCTACGAAAAAGACAAAAAGGTCGCGACCCTCCATTGGATTGGGTCGCGACCTTTTTGGGGATGCTATACAGAAAGAGCACAATTCATGCTGATTACACCTACTTCAAATTCTTGGTAAGTAGGTGTTCAAAATTATTTTTACATTTGAATTGCGTTATTGTACCGTAGTTGTTTGTTCTGTGCGAATGTCAGTGCAAACCGAATGCAGAGCGACGAGAGCTTGCTCTCAAGAGCTATGCTGAGGTGCAGCCTGACTTGGCGAAGCAGTGGAGCATAGCGGGCTATGTGACTGAGCGCAGGGTAAACAAATGCGGTGCAAGAACGTGATTCAAAGTAAAAATACTTCGATAGAATTATATTAAATAATTTTGAACACCTGCTTAAAGTAAACCATATCCTTGAGCAAATGTCCTTCTTCAATAATCGGGTGATCGTAATGTAGGGTAAAAAAATCAGGGATGGTGTACGCGTAAGTGAAACCGCAACGTTGATAGAATGTCATAGTCGACACACTATCGCCGGTGCCGACATCATTTCACATTTAGTTATTACGCTTCGCGCACAATGGTGCTGCCATTGGCCTGATGCGTTGCCAGCACCAGCACTTCGGCTATTTGTACATGTTCGGGGGCATTGGCAGCGTACAGCACCACATCGGCAATGTCGTCGCCGGTGAGCGGCTGAATGCCTTTGTACACATTGTCGGCACGTTCTTTATCGCCATGAAAACGAACGACACTGAAGTTTGTTTCGACCAGTCCGGGTTTGACATTGGTGACGCGTACGGCGGTATGTGCCAGATCGATGCGCAGTCCGTCGGTAATGGTTTTCACCGCAGCCTTGGTGGCGCAATATACATTGCCATTGGCGTAGGCGGCATCACCGGCAACGCTACCAATGTTGATGACATGGCCGCGGTTACGTGCCACCATGGCGGGCACAACCATACGGGTGACATGGAGGAGTCCCTTGATATTGGTGTCAATCATCGTGTCCCAATCCTCGAAATCGCCTTCATATTCTTTATCAAGTCCGAGGGCCAGTCCGGCATTATTGACCAGCACATCAATTTGGTTCCAGGGACTGACGAGCGACTCTATGGCATTTCGGGTAGCTTCGCGGTCGCGCACATCGAACGGCAGGGTCAGCACCTCTACGCCCGATTGGGTCAGTGTTTCCCTCATCTCGTTCAACTTGTCGGTGTTTCGTCCGTTAATGATGAGGTTATAGCCCGATGCGGCAAACTTTTGGGCGCAAGCCTGCCCGATGCCGCTTGTGGCGCCGGTAATAAAAGCAATTTTTTTCATGGTGATGGTTTGATTTGAATGGGATTCGAAGAAAATTTGGGTTCCCTTACGGTTTGTAGGGGTAACCACAGTCATTGTAGGTGGTTGCAAAAGTAGGTAATTTGAACGAGTTTACCAAAGCATTATATAAGTAGGTGTATGCACGCGACAACGCAACTGCATTACCTAAAGAACAATACCTTGCGAACCCGCTCCTTCAGTGCTGGAGTCGGCACATTGGGGGTATCAAGAAAAGCCAGCACAAAGTTCTCCGCCAGAATTTCTTCCGGATGAATGATATAATTGGTATTCTTACCCACCCGTTGGGCAAAATCCTCGATATCCTTCATGCCATACACAATCACCTTTCCGTCTGCATCTCGCTTTGCCTTCATGTCCTTATCATACGGCACAAACGCCACCTTCACATATTCAAAGAAAATGCCACCGGTGTAAGGACGGTCGGCATAGAGATACATGGCACACTGCTCCACCTTGCCACCTTTCACCGTAAAGGGGCCATAGCTGTCGTAAGCCGCAATATCGGGGTTCGAAATACGGGTCTTGAGCAGTTCTGCCGGATATTCCATGCCATTGGGAGCAATGCTAAATCCTAAAGCAGCATACAGATTCTTTTTGTAGTCTGCGCTGTTTCGCGTCAGTATATGCGACAGTTCGTGCAAGAGCAACGTGCGGCGTCCCTTCGCATTGGCCTGTTTGATCCATTCGTCAGAAAGTGCAATCCAGTTGGCCTGCGTATAGCCGCCGGCACTCCCTTCATCTTTCATCGTCGACTTCACCAGCACCACCTCATCGGGTAAAGGCAAGCGGTAGCCTTCATTGCGGATAATCTGATTGAGAGCCAGCATATCCTGCCAAATCAGTTGCTTTTCCTGCTCCGTCCAAGCCCGCACTTCCCTTTGCTTGAAAGCTATCAGTTCGGCCTTGGTCCCGGTGGTCTTTTGCAAACGGGAATGGATGTCGAATTCGCTCCACCCGCGGGTGAACGCATCATCGCTGCCTAAAAGAGTCTGCGCCTCTTCCACTGTGGCAAAACGAAAACGGATAGTGTCAGCATACTGGATACTAGCAGCTGCTCCCTGGACAACAAGCAGAAACAGCCCGCAGAAAATCATTCGAAATAAGTTGTTCATAAGTAGTATTTATCGTTGATGGTTTTAATTTTTTCCTTCATTCCGCAGCAAATTTATTCTTTTTTTGCTACAAGGGAAAGGAACAAACGGCTCCTTCGCGGTTAATGCGCCAAAAAGGGATGTTTTTTTCCTGGCAATAGGGTTCCATACGCCAGGCACTTTCGAAACCACTCAATACAAAGTGCATGGGCACAAACAGGCCTACCTGAAAACGGGCAATGAATTGGCGGGCACCTAAAGTATATCCGTTGCCAATGCGGGCATCGACGGGAAAGAACACAACGTCGAAGCGGTCGGTGAGTTTGCGAATGTCCTTGAGTTCGCCCAAGTAGCGTTTTTCTTCGGCCAAGGGATTGACTTGCGTGCCGAATTCGGTTTGGACGCAAGTGGGCGGAGGGGTATCGGCCAAAAAGCGGGCATACCAGTTGCAGAGGTCGCCGGCATGAAACAGGCGTTTGCCCTCGACCTCGACAATCCAGCTTACGCCGCTATCGTTGCTGCCGGTGGCCCACACTTTCAGGTGTTCGTTTTGCCAACTTGCACCTTTGGCCAGCCACACGTCGGCCTCAGCTGCTTGTGCCCTGCGGTGTTTCAGCACGTCCTTCGAAAGCAGGTAGGTGACACGGGGCACTTGCTTACGCCAGGCAAAAATGCCAGGGGTAAAGTGGTCCTCGTGAAAATGACTGACGAAGACGTAGATGGGCTTCGACTGGTCGGGGCGGAGTATGCGCGGAATGACATAAGAGGGGTCGAGCCAATAGTCGAAAACGAGCAGGCAGGTTGCGGTTTCGACCAGAAAACCGCTGTGGAAGATGTAGGTGATTTGCAAAGGGGTGTTCAAAACTGAGGTGAATAATGACTTGGGAGGGAAAAGACGGGACGTGGACATCAGCGCTTTCTGACCTCCAGCGAAATATCAAAATAGGAGCGTTTGCCCTCGATGTAGTCGGCATAGAGTTCTTCGGGGTCTTTCCCCTTGAGTATGGCGCATTTGCCGCACGACGGACAATGGTTCAGACATTCCCATTGCTCGGCGACAAAGGCACGCCGTTCCTCGCGCGATGAAGTTGCTATGGAGGGAGGTGTCATTTTCTTCTTTAAGTAGGTGTTCAAAATTATTTTATATTATTCTATCGAAGTATTTTTACTTTGAACCGGTGTTCTTGCACCGCATCTGCTCGCCCTGTCCTCAGTCACATAGCCCGCTATGCTCCTGAGTACAGAACAAGCAGCTACGGCACAATAACACAATTCAAATGTAAAAATAATTATGAACACCTACTTACAAAATTAAATGGGTATGACATTTATGCGCTTCGGCTTTGTGTGCAAAATAGCTGTTTGAAACGACTGCCTCATTGCACGTAAAGCCGAAACGCACTGGCATGCTGTGCAGCCCATTACGCTTGGCGCACCATGGTGCTGCCCATTGGCCTGATGTGTTGCCAGCACCAGCACCTCGGCTATTTGCCTATATTCGGGTGTATTGGCTGCGTACTGCATCACGTCGGCAATGTCGCCGTCGGTGAAAGGTTGTATGCCTTTGTACAGGTAGGGTCAGACCCTCTACGTCCGAATGGGTAAGTATTTCCCTCATTTCGTTTAACTTCTCGGTGTTTCGTCCGTTAATAATGAGGTTATAGCCCGATGCGACAAACTTACAGGCACAATTCTGCCCGATTCCGCTTGTTGCACCGATGGTGAAAGCAATGTTGTAGGTGATTGCAAAAGTAGGCAAATTGAACGAGCTTACCAAGGTAAACAGGGGGTGAATGCAGTAAGTGGACGTTCCTTATTATATTAAGTAGGTGTTCAAAATTATTTTATATAATTCTATCGAAGTATTTTTACTTTGCGAAGTCAGGCTGCATTCCGATTTGCGGTTGTTTGTCGTCGGGGCGTTGCCCCTATTGACGACGTATTGCCCTTACAGGGCGCGATAGTTTTTAAACCCTGGACATGGGGGGAACCCAGGGTGTCGTTCACTACGTTCACTTTACCCTGGGCTGAGATACCATTGCCCTTACAGGGCGCCACGGGTTCAAAACCTCCGATATTTGTTGGTGTGGACGTTTCGCGGCGCCACGGGTTCAAGACCTCCGTCGCTCTGCACTGCGGTCACATATCCCGCTATGCTTCTGAGTGCAGAACAAGCAGCTACGGCACAATAACGCAATTCAAATGTAAAAATAATTATGAACACCTACTTACAGCAATAAAGATGTTCTGACGGCATCGGACTCTGAAGAATTAGCAGCATTGTGCACCTCGATAATCGACACTTCGTATGCACCAGAAATGGTTCCTTTCATAGCTAAAGATAGACCTTTTGCTGAAAAACTTGTAGCATTCATGCGATGCCAGTTGAAGGAACTGGATATTCAACTCCTTGACATTACTCAAGAGAAATATCAGGATGTGTTTCACCTTAAAACTGACGGAATTGCACAAATAGGACTGGCTTATACAGCCAAGGGAAATTACACTTATATGCGATTGGCCAGTTCACTGGGACCACTTGATGGTAAGTTACAAGCTCTGAGAGAACGATTCATTTAAAGATTTAAATAAGTATGACAATTAAAGAAATAACGACGCTTCGAAAGGCGGGACACCTTCAAGAGGCATTAACGGCTGCTGAAAACGAATTTGCCAATCATTCAAACAACTATACAGCAGGGGCACTATTTTGGTGTCTGAATGATGTGTTAAAACAACAATCTGGTGAAGATGATGGGGCTACTATAGAACGAATGCATGCGCTATACAATGACTTCTGCAATGGGGATGAATTTATGCAAAAAGCTATTGCTACTGCTGAACGACGAAGGCTTCCACATTATCAGGAAATAAAAGATGCTGTTGAAAATGCAAAAAATGGAGGAGATGCGATTACGTGGCACCACAAAATGTCTGAATGGTACCATGAAGGTAATCTGGATAAAAAATTATACCCGGATTTTGGCTGGCTCACATATTATGCACTGAAGCAGACTAACCTTGGAGAAGCCCAGAACCGAAAAATACTCCTGAACCAATACCTTAAATTAAATTTGCCCCGCCCGTCTATCCTTCACTCTCTGATTCTTGGTGAGGCCATAAAGATTGAACAGACCACGCCTTTGCAATTTCGTATCAGAGATTTCATCCGGATTTGGGGACTTGAAAACCTTAGGACGGAGGATTGGGAACAATACAAAACCAATGAAGGACATACCTTGCCGTCGTTGGTTGAAAAACTAATTGGCGTATATGCCAAAGAACTTAAAACTGATGGTATAAAATCTCCTGATGACTTCAGCAATTTGGTTGACAACGCGCTGACAAAATATCCTAAGAGTCAGAACATGCCTTATTTCAAAGCTACGGTGCTCATCTCTCAGGGTAAAAAGGAAGAGGCCTTGGATTATTACAAGAATCTGATTTTGCAGTATCCTTCGAAATTCTATTTGTGGAATCAAACGGCAGAATTGATTGAAGATTATGATACAAAAATTGGATTGTTATGCAAAGCGCTTACCTGCGGTACGGAGGATTAGTTTTTAGGGGGTGTACGGCTCAGATTGGCTTCGTTACTAAATCAAAAAGGCCTTAAAGAAAACGCTAAATATGAACTGGAGAAATACAGGGAGACTTATCAGAAGCAAGGGTGGAATCTTAAACCGAACTTTAGGGAAATGTATAATCCACTATTGACTGTTTCTGCTGTTGCGGACAACAAGGCACTTTATGCAGAGTTTGCAGCCAAAGCGGAAGAGTTTATATATAGTTCATTACCAACAACCATGGCAGTAAAGGTTGCAGAAACCCAAAACGCAGATAAAAATCATCCTGGCCGAAAAATTACAACTTGGATTTTCCGCTCGAAAAATGACACAATCAGATTGAAGAAACCTACGAAATTTGGCCTTCATAAACATAGCGCAAACGGAACATTCTTCGACATCAAGTTACAGGATAATAAGATTGTTTGGATTAAGCCGCATGTTGGCTCTATCAATGAATCGTGGAGTGAGCTACTCACGCCTAAAGGCATGAGCTTCGGAGATACCAATACCTCCTCTCTTTTCCTGCTTCTTCCTATCATTGCTTTTTAGGACACGAGGTCGGTCATCCACAAGAGGACAGTCCACAGGCTTGACTTTCCCACGCTCCGTGGGTAGGGCTTTCAAGCCAAATTCCTTGATGTTGCAAGCGGCATTGAAGTCCCGGTCGTGGTGCGTGCCACATTCCGGGCAGGTCCAGCTGCGCTCACTCAGTTTCAATCCTTTGTACACATAGCCGCATTGGCCGCAGGTCTTCGAGCTTGGGGCAAAGCGGTCTATCTTGATAAGATTCACGCCATACCAACGGCACTTGTATTCAAGCAGGGTGAGGAATGTTCCGAAGGAAGCATCCCCTACGACTTGCGCCAAATGATGGTTGCGCTGCATCCCTTTCACGTTCAGATCCTCCATGCAGAGTGTACGCACTTGGCTCTCGTGCGTGAGTGCATAGGTGATTTTGTGAAGGTTATCCTTGCGGGAGTTAGCAATACGCTCCTGCAACCGGGCTACAAGGATGCGAGCCTTGTTGCGGTTGGCAGAACCTTTCTGTTTGCGACTCAACCGCTTTTGCAACAGTTTCAAGCGGTCAAGGCTACGTTGCAGGTTCTTCGGGTTGTCAAACGTGCGCCCGTCAGAACATACGGCAAGTGATTTGATGCCTAAATCAATCCCTAAAGTCGTATTGCCCTGTATCGTTGATGCCGAAAGTTCCTGGATGGCCGTATCAACCAATACGGAAGCAAAGTATCTCCCCGAAGGTGTCATGCTGATGGTGACAGTCTTTACCATTCCCTTGAACTTGCGGTGCAGCACGGCTGGGATTCCCTTGGCTTTGGGGATGGAAAGAGTCCCCTTCTTGAAGTCCACGCTACAATGCTGCGGGCACTGAAAACTCTGACGATTCTTTCGGCTTTTGAAGCGTGGAAATCCAACCGCATGAGTGTCACGAAAAAAGTTTTTGTAAGCGGTATCAAGGTTTCTCAACGCACTTTGCAAAGCTTGCGAATTTACCTCACCTAACCACTCATGTTCCGTTTTCAATTCCCTCTTCATGCGATTGGTCAGTTCAACATTGCCAATAGATTTCTTTTCCTGCTTGTAGGCTTCAATCTTCAGGTTGAGTGCCCAGTTATAGACAAAGCGGCAGCAGCCGAAGGTCTTTGCAAGCAAAACCTTCTGTTCTTCTGTCGGATAGATTCTATATTTGTAGGCTCTCAACACGGTGGATTCATTTGATTTTCAATACTCAAAGATACGATAATTTATCTAAACATACAAGTATTCAATTGATAATCAACCAAGTAAACCTAAAATTCTTCATTCTCCAATCTCTTCCCTATCGTTTCTTCAAAAGAACGCTCCGAAAAGCTTCCCTCCAATACTGCGCTATCATCCCCTGCCTAAAGACAAGGGAATTCCCGCTTAATTCTTAATTCTGCCTATGATGCTGCATGCCTGAGGCCACAGCATCATAGACAAGTAGGTGTTCAACATTATTTTTACATTTGAACCAGCGTTATTGTGCTGAACAAGCAACTACAGGCTGGTACTTCAAACGAAAGAAACACTTATTCCACCGTGATATAATCCGAAGCAGCCGTGCCGCAAAATTCGGGAGCAAATTCACTCGTGATGCGCGAAATGCCAGTGGCATAAAGTCCGCTGCGGGTCACAAACAATTCTTCGGTCAGTCGGTGCGTGCCTTTGCTCACCTTTTCGATGAAAAAGTCCGTTGCGGCATCACGCACCACGCGGTAAGCCGGCAAACTTTCGTTCCACACATAGCCTGAGAGCGGTGCCGCAGGTTCCAAACATCCCGGACGCGAAGCATCGACGCGCACAAAGTCGAAGTCGCGGTCGGCTTTGAGCGTCAATACCTGACGGATGCGGTCGCCCTTCGTCAGTTTCACGCCGTCGGCCTTCAGCGGCATCCAGCGGTTGCCGCGTTTCACTTCGAACGTACGCGCAATGTGCAGTTCGCGGCCTTCGGTTTTCACTTCCGTTTCGGGCAAGGTAAAGGTGGCATACACGCTGCCCCACGACAATCCACCCGACGATTTGTCGAGCTGAATGCTGCTGCTTGCCACAACAGAGGGGTCAGTAAAGGTGTGCTTAAAGTAACCCACCGAATGCGGTGCCTGTACCTTGGCCGAAGCCTGCGTAGCCACCACTTTCCGGCCTTTTTTCAGGGCAAAGCCAACGGGTACATTCTTTTGGGTTTGCACCGGCGAACCTGCCGCATTGGCCGACATCAGCAAGGCATACACCGCATCGGCTGTGGCGCGCGATGTTTCCCACATTTGCGTGCGCTTGGCCTGCAGCAGCCACAGGCGCAAAGCATAGGCGTCGGCCTCACGGTCAAAGTGTGTCAACGCTTCGATGGCTGCACACTGGGTGGGAATGCGGTATGCGTTCCACGACCATTCGGCGCGTGGCGTATTGAACCAGCGACCCTTTTCGGGCGAAGCCACGGTATATTCCATCAGGCTTTGCAACGTCAGTTCGCTCTCGGCTTTTTGTTTGAAGTAATCGAGGCAAATGGCCGATAATGCCTTGCCGTACATCGTCAGTTCCCGACGGCACAAGGCCATGCGTTGCAAAATAAAGTCGACGTTGTGGTCGGCCTTTTCGTTTACGAGCGTAAGCAAATAAAGGTAACGAAGCTGCAATTCCGTAGGAGCCATTTTATGGCCGCTTTTCTTTTCGGCCTGTTCCATCTGCTTCACCTGTTTGGCCGTTTGTTTTTTCAAATAGGCCAAAGCCTTGAGCAAAAGTTGTTTGCCCTCGTCGTTGGGGGTGAGGCGGTCAATGCGTGCCAGCAAAATAGCCACATCGGTAGTAATGTAATCATTGCCCGGCATACCCGGATACCAGCTCCACGCTCCTTCCTCGCGTTGCAAATCCTTCAGCTTGCCAAACGCCGTGATGCGGTTGGCGGCGTTCCATTCCTCGTCGAACAGGCGTTTCAAGTTCTTCGTACGCTGCTGGTTTTCCATTTGCCGCTGTAGCCAGGGGGTGTCGTCGGTCAACCCCTCGCCTTGCAGTTTGGCCAGCACGTCCACCTCGTTGGTGTGCTGTTTGAGCCAGGCCGACACATCGGGCAAGGAAGATGCCACCTGCTGACCGAGGGCCAGGGCATAAAAACGGGTGGCCCATTCCGTGGCACTGATGCTGCGGGCATTGCCTGCCAACACGGGCAGGGCACTCACGGCATACCAGGTGGGGTTCGACGCCACTTCGACGGTGAGCGAACGCTGCGTAGCGGATTTCGAGTCGAACAGCGTGTCGATGCGGAGCGTAGTTTCGCCGGCTTCGTGCAGGGTGAAAGGCAGGGTGCGGGTCACTTCGGTGCGTTCGTCCAGCACGGGCAGGTAATGTTCCTCGCCATCGCTGAATGCACCGCTTTCGCCCGTCACGCGGCAAACCAGCATATCGGCCTGCGACGTGTTTTCGTAAGTAAAAGTACACACCGCTGTTTGGATGGCCTCAACGGTAAGTTCCTGCTTGAGCGTAAGGGGTTTATGGTTTTCGTTCAGCGCATCGGCCAGCGTAAGCACCACCTTTACGTGCTGCGTGTTGTCGGTCAGGTTCGTCACCTGAACGGGCAGTTCGATGCGGTCGCCGCGGCGCACAAAGCGTGGCAGGGCGGGTTGCACCATAAAGTCCTTGCGGGCCACTACTGTGGTATCGAGGCTGCCGTAGTTCATTTGGCGGTCGTGTGCCAAGGCATTGAATCGCCATTCGGTCAAACTTTCGGGTAGGGTAAACGCAATGCTCACTTCGCCCCGGTCGTTGGTGCGGAGGGCGGGGCGGAAAAAGGCGGTTTCGGCAAAGTTGGCGCGGACTTTTGCGGCATTTCCTGCGCTGGTTGGGGCTGCGTTCTGCATGCCGACTTTCCGGGCCATCATTTGAGGAACGGCACCCGTCAGTTCTCTGTCGGCGGTGCTGCGAACGGCAAACTTACGGGGCATTGCGCCGCCGAGTTCGGGCATAGATTCGGCGGTCATGTCGTAAACAATGTTGCCCGTTCCGTAGTAGTTGAACAATTCGGGATTCCATTGCGTGAACCGGGGAACATAAAGGTTGAGCAGCTTTCCAGATTGAATTTGGGCTTCGAGTGTGAGTCGCCAATCATCGGCAAAGTTGTTCCAGTACCAGGCAGCGCGGGGCATCGTGCGGTAAAAGTCAACACGGCTAAAGTCACGCTGGCTTTGCGCCAAGGCATCGAGCGAGGCGTCATACAGGCAGGCCATCACGTTGCTCTCGGCGGGCTTTCCGTCGGGATAGGTCACTTGCAGTTGCCATTCTTCGTGCTGTCCGGGTGTTACGCGCGAACGGAAGGTTTTCCACTTCAGCAGCAGGCGTTTGTCGGGGGTGGGTTTCACCACACTCACGCTTTGGCTATAGATTTGTCCGTTGCGCACAAAGGCAAAATAGGCTGTGGCGGCATCGCCGTACTCGGGCTTGTAGGCAAAACTGAAATGCAGCAAACTGTCGGTCAGGGTGTAACGCTTACTCTCCACAATACCGCGGTTGGTCACCAGGTGGTAATAGAGGTTGACATCGTGCTTCGGCGACCCGATGAGCACAAAGGCACTGTCCTTGGCTTCGCTGGTTCGGGTGTAAACAAATTGGCTCACTTCCTTGTCGACAGGGCGTTCGTCGGTTTCGGAAAACAGCACCAGGCGCAGGGTGTCGGCCTTGGCTCCTTGCAGGGCGGGCAGTTCCAGGCGGTAAATGCCCGAGGCTTTGCCGGCGAGCAAGGGGGAAAGGTCAAAGCGTTTGCCGCTTTGGCATTGGCCGGATTGCATGCTTCCGTCGGGGCATTGCAGCTTAAAGGGGATGGGGGCGTCGATTAACCGGCCTCCGGCATTTTTCAGACTGATGCAGGCTTTCGGCAAACTTTCCTTACAGAGTGTTTGGGGCAAGTCGGCTTCGTACACGGCTTTATAGCTGGCAGTGACCAGGGTGGTCGAACCGCTCACGGTTTCGCCGTTTTCGGCGGTCACGTCGTAGTTCACGGTAAAGTAGTAGCGGTTCTGCGGATACTGCTTACTCAGTTTTTCGTCGGCCAGCAAACTCACGGGTAGCGTAAAGCGGCCTTCGGCATCGGTTGTTGTTTCGCCTGTTTGGGGCACAAAGTCGTTGGTGTTCCACCGCATCCACAGCGAACGCTCCACGCTATACTTCACCTTGGCTCCTGCCACGGGCACTCCGCTGTAGGTTGTGGCTTGTCCGGCCACGCGCACGCTGTCGCCCAATGCGTAGGCTGTGGTCAGCGGCTGTGTTTCGGCGGTAAAGGTGGGTCGCTTGTAGGCTTCGACCTTGAAGTGGCAGTAGCCGTGAATCGAACGGTTGGTGAGTTCTATGTAGAACTGTCCGGGCAGGGCGGCTTCGGGCAAGCGGAATTTGCCGGAGGCCTGTCCGTAGGCATCGGTTTTCACGAGGAGTGAATCAATGGCTTTGCGGTTCACATTGTAGAGCGTGACCTTGGCTTCAAAGTTTTCGAGCGTACGGTATGCATCGCCTTCGTGGCTGTAAACCACGGTGCTGAACTGCACTTCCTGTCCGGGGCGGTAAATGGCGCGATCGGTGAAAAGGTCGATGTGCGTAGCTGTTTTTTCGGTTATAGGGTTGGCATTGCTGCGAAAGTCCGAGAGTTTAAAGTGGCTCGCTGCGGCATCGCTGGTAGTCGAGGCATAGAAGCGGGTTTGCCACGTGGTGCCGTTCATCACGATGTCGACCTCGCCTTGTTCGTTGGTTTGGTAAGTGCGTAGTTTTTGCCACTGCTTTTGGGTGGCATACGAGGTGATTTTCACACCGGGCACGGGTTTTCCGGTTTGACTGTCAACCACTACCACGCGGTTCTGTCCGGGGGTCGACGAAAACACAAGCGGACGGAGTGCCGACACGCTGAAGGCCACAGCGTCGCGGGTTTTGCCGTCGACAACGAGTTCTGCCCAATACACACCGGGGGCTTGGGGTGCCACAAAGTCGACGTTGCAGTGTTGCCATTTCCAGGCAGCGGCTGCAGCGGGGCGAATGCTTTGCTCCTTGCTTTTGCCGCGGTTCTTTTGGGCCAATTTGCCAAAATTGGGCGATGCTTGGTTTCGCTGTGCCTCGGCCTTGTCATAATCGGCCGCACTGTCATACAGGGGGGTAATGCGCAGTTTCACTTCCTTCAGATTGCGCACTTGAAGGCTGAGCTGACAGGTGCTTCCGGGGTAAAGTTCCTCGGGCATGGCCTTGAGCTGTGCCCGGGGTGTTTGCATTTGGGTCAGGAAGTTGCGCAGGTGGTTACTTTCGGCCATTTCCTTGCCTTGGGCGTAGAGGGTCAGGGCCTTGCGTGCCAGGGTCACAAGCAAACTGTCGTTGTCGGCCGCACTGGGGCTGTCGGCATCGTAGTTCCATTCGGTCAGTGCGTTGTAGGTGCGTACGTTGAGCGGATTGTCGGCATTTTTCTGTGCCAGCTCAAGGTATTGGGCAAACAGGGGGTTCTGTGCCAAACTGCCATTTTCGTACGTATCATTTCTGAGCAGGTTCAGTCGGTCAATGCGCAGCAGCAGGGCGGCATCGGGCTGTCCGTGCTGTTCGTAGAGCGTAGCCATGCGTTCGAGCATGCGACCTTTATCGGCATCGGTCATCAAATCCGACGTCACGTAGGCTTTCAGCAGCACATGCAGCACATCGTTGGCAAACAGGCGGCTGTCTTTTCCGGGCTTCATCAGGGGGAGCCAGGGGGCAACGGGCACGCCTATCAGGTTTGAGGCTTCGGCCAGCGAGGCTTCGAAGTGTTGGCGCACGCTGTCGGGCGTGAGCTGCAAGTCGTCCTGTGGGTCGAAAGCATCAATTTGTTCGTAGGTTTGTGCCAGTGCCGAATGCCAAAGTGCCTTGTCAACGGGGTTGGTTTCGTTTTGCAGTTCGTGCTGAATGAGGGTCAGGTAGCTGCGTACCGAATCGGGGTCGATTTGGTATCCCCACACGGTTCGCATCAGGAAGGCGCGGAGCAACTGTGCTTCGTTCTTTTCCTGCTGTGCCTTTTGCATCACGGCATCTACGTGTTCGATAACCGTTTGGGGCAAATCATTCTGCATGGCTTGTTCGGCTTGTTTCCACAAGCTGTCGTATGTTTGGGCTGAAGCCCCGACGGCTGCCGATTGCAGCACAAGGGCCAGAAGTCTTTTCACGTTCATGAGTGCTATGATTTAAGATGTTTGAGAGTCTGCTTTTATTTAAAAAATGCCGCAACTGGTATTTCCTTGCACCAAAGGTTTGATATTTATCACACATTCGGCGATTTTTCTTACATTTATTCAATTATTCAGCACAGAACAACACATTTTTATATTTTCCGCACTGTGCTGTGGATGTGGGTGCTTGGGGCTATGAAAGGAAGCGTGTGGCTAACGGCCTTTGTAAATGCCAACCGCCATTTTTTGACGTACGTTTCTACTTGTTCCCCAAAGTATAACCTGCAATCACGTTGAACTGTGAAGTAGTTCGCTGCTTAGAGCGCGTAGGGCGGATTTAATAAATGGGTGAACAAATGTAAAAACACAAAGTTCGCCTTTAGCTTCAGGGCAAGGCGGAATGAGCGTGCGTGAAACCGAGTTTGGCGTTTTTCTGAAAACGCTGATTTTCAATAGTTCCGAGATTGTTGAAACTAGCTCGGAACTATTTCGCACTGGCTCGGAACTAATTTCAACAAGCTTGGAACTAATTTCAACAAGCTCGGAACTAATTCGAACAATCGCGGCGTAATTTTTGACGACGGTTCATCGCGGGGTTTAAGCAACGGCGAGCTGAGGGAAAAACAAACTGACTATTTTAATATAATTTCACCTACATGGCGGTTTGCTGTTTAACATTCACGGCCAACGGAGAGGTGAGGCTTGGGGAATGGGCCCTACAAAAACGCGACAGTGCCACTCCGGACAGGGCATCTGCTTAATGTTCGCGTCGCCACCACATCCACACCGAACGGAAGTAGCTGGCATAGCCCAACACGCCGAGTAGCATGACGAGGGCTGTTTTCAGTCCGTGCGAAATTAGGGCAAACGATTGGGCCACGCCTTTGGTGGTGTGATACACGGTGGTGAGGGTTTTGACAATGGCAAAATGCCAGGGACCGGCTCCGGCAGGGGTGGGCAGCAACACGCCGACACTGGCGGCGGCAAACACATGGATGAGGTCGGCGAGGCTTAAGTGGGTCAGGACTTCGTAGCAGGGAAGGAGCAGGTAAAGTTGCAAAAAATTGCACACCCAAATGCCGACACAAAGGGTGCAGAACGAAAGGGGACTGCGCAAACGCAAAATGGCGGTGATGCCTTCCCACAAATTGACCAGAAAGCGGCGAATGTGACGCCAAAGGGGAAAACTCAAACCAACAAGCAGACACACAACGCAACCGATTACGACGTAGAACGTGTAGCTGGGCAGGGCCAATGTCAGGCCTTCGCTCATGCGCTGAACGAGGTCGACGGTGTTTTGCCAACGCAGCGAAACGGCCAGGGCTATCACAACCAACAGACAACCGACGTCGGCCAGTTTTTCGACAACCACCGTGCCCAGTGCGCGGGTGCTGACGGCCGAATTGCCGCGCTGCACCAAGAGCGAACGGGTGAGTTCGCCCAAACGGGGGGTGACGCTGTTGATGAGGTAGGATATGAAAATGAGTTCTACCGAACGACGCCGACTGATATGAATGTCGGCCGATTCAAGCAACATGCGCCAACGCAGGGCGCGCAACACATTGGCCAGCACGCCGGCGGCCAATGCCAGGATAATCCACACATAATTTGAACGCTGACCAAAAAATTCGGCCAACGTGTGCACATCGAATCCACGGTAAATCCACCACATCATGGCTGCACCGGCTATCGTCGAAAGTATCAGAAACACTATGTTTTTTGTCGTTCCGTTCATTGCTGTGTTGCGAATAAAACCAGCGGTCGCTAAGCTAAAAATAACTCGCGGCCGACTTGTGTAAAAGGGGGCTTGAAAATAGGAATGTGAATTTACTTATTTTGCCAGAAAAAACGGCTTTTTCTCTGCTAATTATGGCAAATTATGCGCTTTTTTAGACTTTAGAAACACGGCCTTTGGGTTAGTTAAGAAAAAACTTAGTAAGTTTGCAGCACTGAAGCAACGATTGAAAAAGGACAGGAACTAACATCATTATGGAACTTGATAAATTTGCGAGGCAGCTCCGACTCATGGAATTGCTTACGCACAATTACCAATATAGCATTGAAGAAGTCAGCGAAAAACTTAAAATGAGCAAACGCTCCATTTATCGTTACATCGATGCTTTCAAATCAATGGGGTTCGTGGTGCGCAAGGCGGGAAGCAAATACCGCTTAGACCACTCGTCGCCCTTTTTTCAAAACATAACCAAAGATATTACCTTTACTGAGGACGAGGGACTCACACTGTGCGAGGTGCTCAACTCGGTATACAACAACTCGGTGCAAATTCGCTATCTGCGCGAAAAACTGGGACGACTCTACAGCACCGACGTGCTGGCCAAACACGGGGTAGACAACCAGGTGGCACAAAACATCAGCACCATTTACCAGTGCATTCGCGAGGAACGTGTGGCTTTGCTGAAAAACTACGATTCGCCCTCGAGCGGAAAAGTGAGCGACCGCGTGGTTGAACCTTACATGTTTTTAAACGAGAATGCCGAGGTGCGATGCTTTGAACTTTCGTCGGGAATGAACAAGACGTTTAAACTTTCGCGTACCGAGAAAGTAGAAAAAATCGATTTGCTATGGTCGCATAAAGCGGAGCACAAACCTTTCTATGCCGACCTGTTCCACTTTTCAAGCGAAGAGCGCAAACCTGTTTCACTGCTTCTGGGGCCACTTTCGACCAACCTGCTGCTCGAAGAATTTCCCGATTCACAACGTCAGTTGCATCTCATGCCCGACGGCCGCCATCGCTTCGACACCGAAGTGTGCAGCTACAAAGGCATAGCCCGTTTCGTACTCGGACTGTTCGACGATATTGAAATTGTCGACTCTCCTGAATTTATGAACTACATTCAGCAAAAAGTAAAGGCTGTGGGTAGCAAATATGCCCAGGCTGAAGAACAATAAATCAAACCAATGACTACATTCAAAGAACGCATCCACCTTGACTTAAAAGACTACCTTACGGGGCTTGACCTTGTTGACAAACGTTTGCCCGAATGTCCCGACCTTGACGCATGTCGCAACCAGCTGCTCGAAGCTTACCTGCCCGACGGTGTGCGCGAATTCAATGCCTACCCCACGGTATCGTTGGGTTGGATGATGTTCTTAGGCATGGCTTGGGCCGAATTCTGGGACAAGGACTGGAGCCGCTACGCTGCCGAGCCCCAACTCTACGAACAAGTGCGCGATGTGCGTGGCTACGACTGCATGGACGAATACATACTTGAGGAAGTGTTACACCTGGATGCCACGCTTACCGACCGGGTGAACCGTGTAGTAAACGAATGTGCTGCCCGCACGCTCAGCAATTTGCGTCACGCCGATGTCGAACCCGGCACCCCCGAAGCCTTCCACGCCTACGTCGACTGCCTCAGCGAACTCTACACCTTTGGTGCCGCCATGCACCTGAAGCATTTAGGCTACCACATGACGCTAATCGACTAACTCCTCCCTCCTTACTTCCCTCATCCCCCTTTTACTCCCCCACAAAAAAAAGGCTTTTCTGAAAATACAACGCCTGCGCCTCAACGAACGCAGACATTGCATTTTCAGAAAAGCCTTTTTTAAAACTCTATTTTTATAATACAGATTGATACGTCGTTAAGCAAAAAATCTCAATGCGTTACAGCACATGATATACCACATAATGATAAAATGGTTGAGAATGACGAATTTTAGTTTTAATCACATCACAAATAGGGAAGGTTGTGAAGAAAAAATGTAAATTTGCTTCCGAGAAGCACGTTTGAACCTCAACCCTACGGATAACGGGGGGATTTTGAACTGAAATCAAGACGGAATAGCACTGACTGACTGGGGGCTGTGACGCACAAGGAGGAAACGAAACGTGCTGAATGATTGATTACTCATCACCTAAATGAATGTGACATGAAAAAGACTTTTACAATTCTTTCGATGGCTGCACTGATGGTGTCGGCCGGATGTGCTAAAAAGCCGGCTACGGCTGAGGCTGCTACTACGCAAACTGCACAGGTGCAAAATACGCAGGCTACTACTAATTCGGTGGTGAAAACCGTGCCGACTTCGGTGAAAGGTGCCGATGTGCTGCAAACCATTGCTGCTAACTATAAAGGTAAAGTGGTGCTTTTCGACTTCTGGGCTACCTGGTGTCCGCCGTGCCGCAAGTCGATGAAGCTGATTGACGAAATCAAACCTGAACTCGAAAAGAAGGGTTGCGTGTTCGTATACATCACCGGTGAAAGTTCGCCAATGAACACTTGGACCGAAATGATTAAGGGTATCAGTGGCGATCATTACCGCTTGACGGCTACGCAGTGGGACGAAATGTGCAAGGCTCTTAACATTCCGGGCATTCCCGTTTACTTGCTCATGGGCAAGGATGGCAAAAAGGCTTACGACAACTTGAGCGAAGGCGGATACCCGGGCAACGAAATTTTGAAGAACAACATCGAAGTGGCGCTGACGAAGTAACGCTGGCGTTGTGATTGGTTCTGACTGTTATGTCGGGTTGGCAGGGGCTTGAATACTCTGAGCTGATGGGGCTGGGGTTGGAACAATCGCACACACACGAAAAAAAGCATACGCCCGTCATACGCGCTGCTTGCGGCATCGGAATGTCCGAATGCCGTGGGCGGCGTATGATGGGCGAATGCTTGCAAAATAAGTGACCCAAATAACATGGCACGAAAATCAAAACAACAAAGTAAAGTGAGCTACCTGGCATTACTCGCTGTGATGGTGGTGGTGGGCTTCATTGGATTGAAAAAAGGCGGAAACGAGAATTTACTGCCTGAAAAAGATGAATGGTTGCCTAACAAGGACGCACAGATTGTCGACAACAGAGCGGATACGGAGAACTATAACGACCTGACTGAAAGTGGGGGAAGATTAGAAATTCCGGTGTATGAATCGCCGCGCGGCGGACAAATTATCCGTCACACGGGCTTTACACTGTCGTACGATGCTGACTTCAAAACTCCGCAATGGGTGGGCTGGGAAGTAACGGCCGACGAAACGCGGGGAAACCAGCCGCGCGAAAATTCGTTTAAACCCGACCCGATGGTGCGCGGTGCCAAGGCGTATCACAAGGATTATTCAAATTCGGGCTACGACCGCGGACACATGGCACCGGCTGCCGACATGAAGTGGAGCGAGGTGGCTATGAAGGAGTCGTTTTACACATCGAACATCTGTCCGCAAAACCGTAACTTGAACCGAGGCGACTGGAACGACCTGGAGGAACTTACGCGACAGTGGGCCGTGCGCTACGGGGCTGTGAGTGTTACAGCGGGACCTATTTACCGCACGCGAACGCCGAAACGTATCGGGGCTAACCGTGTGGCGGTGCCTGATGCTTTCTTCAAGGTGATACTTATCAACACGCCGAAGAATCCGAAGGCTTACGGCTTTATTTTTGAAAACCGCGCGGGTAGCCATCCGCTGAGTTATTACCAACTGACGGTTGACGAGGTGGAAACTGAAACGGGCATGGACTTTTTTGCGGCATTGCCCGATAAGGTGGAAAACCGCATTGAAAGCGTGAAGCCTTCCTTGTAGGCGAAAGCGTGAAAACTGCCTTATGGGTGAAAGCTGCCTTGTGGGCGGTGGGCGCTTAAGCATTTATCAAAAAAAAAGACAGACACCGGCTATGACGAGAAATATGTGACTGTCTTTAAGCTAAATAAACAGTGAACGAATGATGCACAACAATAAGAGAGTACTCGTGGCCATGTCGGGAGGTATCGACAGCTCGGCGGTTTGCCTGATGCTGCAGGAACAGGGCTACGAGGTGGTGGGCATGACGATGCGCGTGTACGACCTTCCCCGACAATTTGCCGAGGGCGAAACCGACCCCGACTTTATCCGTTCGGCTCGCGAACTGGCCGATCGGCTGGGCATCGAGCACCATGTGGCCGATGTGCGCAAGGAGTTTCGCGAAAGCATCGTGGCTTATTTCATCGGCGAATATGAAGCCGGACGCACACCGAACCCTTGCGTTTGCTGCAACCGCGACTTTAAATTCCGTCTCATGCGCGAATGGGCCGACCGTCTGGACTGTGCATTCATGGCTACCGGCCATTATGTAAAAACGGAAACGGCTGCCGATGGGTTTACTTACCTGCTCATGGGCGACGATGTGCGTAAGGACCAAAGCTACTTTTTGTGGCGAGTGCCTCAGCAAACGCTGCAACGCTGCATATTTCCGCTCGGACCTTTCGAAAAACCTCAGGTCAGGGCTTACCTTGACGAAAAAGGGTTTGGGGTACGTGCCAAACAGGGGGAATCGATGGAAATTTGCTTTGTCGAGGGTGACTACCGCGACTTCTTGCTGGAACAACGCCCCGATTTGGCCGAAAAGGTGAACGGCGGACGTTATGTCAACACCTTGGGGCAGGACTTGGGACAGCACCGGGGTGTGCCGTTTTACACCGTTGGACAACGCAAAGGACTGGGTATTGCTCTGGGCAAACCGGCTTATGTGGTGAGGCTGAATGCTGAAAAGAATACGGTGGTGCTGGGCGATGAGGCGGATTTGCAAACTACGGCATTTTTTGCTGAAAATGCAGAACTGGTAAACCCCGAGGCTTTCTTTGCCGACCCAAACCTGACGGTGCGCATCCGTTACCATAGCAACCCGGTGACTTGCCGGGCGGAAATATTGCCCGACGGACGACTGCTGGTGCGCACAACCGAAACGCTGAGCGCGGTGACTCCGGGGCAAAGTGCGGTGTTCTACTCGGGCCGACGCATGGTAGGCGGTGCTTTCATCGCTTCGCAAAAGGGCATCGGACAATACCTCTAATATAACAGCACCTCTAATAAATCAATACCTCTAATATAGAAGTTCCTCTAATATAGATAGGGGGAATGCATTTAGAAGGGAATACGTTTAGAGGGGGATGCATTTAGATGAACTATGCACCCTACTTCACATTTTCTTAAACTCACACTCTTTCTGATTCGAAATGAAAAAAAATATACTTCTTTTACTCTCGGGCTTGTTGTGCGTGAGTTTGCAGGCACAAAACCCTAACGGAGAACAAAAGGCTCCGAAATTTCAAAAAATCGAAAAAAGCTACCGCTACCGCATTGCATTTACTGACAAAAAAAATAGCCCGTTCAGCGTAAAACAGCCCGAAAAGTTTCTTTCGGCTAAGGCTATCGAACGACGCAAACGCTATAAGGTAAAAATCGACGAACACGATTTGCCGGTGAACCCGGCTTACATCGATGGCGTGAGCCGCTGCGGCCTTAAACTGTGGAACAAAAGCAAATGGAACAATACGGCGGTGTTTGAAATGGCAGACACCGCGCTGCTCAACCAGGTGCGCAAACTGCCTTACGTCAAGGAGGTGCGCTGCGTGTGGATTAGCCCTGACAGCCTGCCTGTAATGCCTAAAGTGGACCGCAGCAGCATCGTGACGAACCGACGCGATACCTTGCCCGACTACTACGGACATGCCGAGAAACAGGTAAAGATGTTGGCTGTCGATCAGCTGCATCAAGCGGGTTTCACGGGAAAAGGAGTGACGATTGCGGTTATTGATGGGGGCTTTCTGAATGCCGACTTGGTGAATGGTCTGAAAAAGGCGCACATTCTGGGCACGCGCAACTTTGCACACCCCGACCGACTGATTTACGACGAACTGATGGACCACGGCACCATGGTGCTTTCGTGCATTGCGGCCAACGAACCGAAATCGATGGTGGGCACGGCTCCCGATGCTTCGTTCTACCTGATGCAAAGCGAGGACGGCGACAGCGAACAGCTTATCGAGGAGGATAACTGGTGTGCAGCCGTGGAATATGCCGACAGTTTGGGCTGCGACATCGTGACGAGTTCGCTGGGTTACTTCCAGTTTGACCACGACTTCATGAATCATACTTATGCCGAACAAAACGGACACACGGCACTGAACAGCCGAAGTGCTTCGCTTGCAGCAAGCCGGGGGCTGATGATGCTCAACAGTGCCGGAAACAGCGGCAACGATGCGTGGAAACGTATAAACTTTCCGGGCGATGCACCGAACATTCTGACCGTGGGTGCGGTAAATGCTGCGGGCGTGAACGCGGTATTCTCGTCGCTGGGCAACACCACAGACGGACGTGTAAAACCCGATGTCATGGCTATTGGCGAGTTTTCGGCACTCTACGGACCCGACGGCTGCGTAACACAAGCCAACGGAACTTCGTTCTCGACGCCCACGATGTGTGGCGCAGTGGCTTGTTTGGTGCAGCAGTTCCCCAACAAACGACCGGCAGAAATTATCCGCGCCGTGCAGCAGAGTGGCAACAATGTGGCTCACCCCGATAACGTGTTTGGCTATGGTATTCCGAACATGATGAAGGCTGCAGAGCTGCTGAAAAAGAATGGTAACTGAAAGGCTAAAACTTGTACACAGCGCATTAAAGGCACGGATGCTTTGATGCGAAATCACTGAGTGGTTCAAGTTTGACACGCAAACGGCTTTACTTATGTCACAATTCATAGATTATTCAAAACACGCCGACATCACCGACCCGTTCGAGCCCGAGACGGAGGCTCAGCAAACGCAGGCTCAGCAAACGCAGGCTCTGACGCTTTTTGAACTGAATGCCATGGTGCGGGCGGTACTGCAACACACGCTGGCCAATCACTACTGGATAGTGGCTGAAATCAGCGAATTGCGGGTAGCCTCGAACGGTCATTGCTATCTCGAACTCATTCAAAAGGATGGGGCTGGCAGTGTCATTGTGGCCAAGGCGCGTGCCAACATTTGGCGACCACAATATGTGAAACTGGCTTCGCGCTTCAAACAGGCTACGGGCCAACTGCTATGCGCTGGCATGAAGGTGTTGGTTTGCGTTTCGGTCACGTTTCACGAGCACTATGGTTACTCGCTCGTCATCTCCGACATCGACCCGGCATTTACCCTGGGCGATCTGGCGCAACAGCGGCGACGCATCCTGCAGCAGCTCACTGACGACGGGGTGATTGACCTAAATAAGGAACTGCCTCTGCCCCGCCCCATTTCGCGCATTGCCGTGATTTCGAGCAAAACAGCGGCAGGCTACGGCGACTTCTGCGACCAGCTCTCGCAAAGTGGATTTGCCTTTAAACTCAAACTCTTTGAAGCGGCCATGCAGGGCGAGCGGGTGGAGTCTACGGTCATCGAAGCGCTCGACCGCATCGCAGCCGAGGCTGAACAATGGGATGTAGTGGTCATTATCCGCGGTGGAGGTGCCACAACCGACCTGAGTGGTTTCGACAGTTACTTGCTGGCTGCCAACGTGGCACAATTTCCACTACCGGTTTTCACGGGTATCGGTCACGAACGCGACGAAACAATTATCGACATCGTAGCGCATACGCGACTGAAAACGCCTACCGCCGTAGCGGCTTTCCTCATCGACGCGCAGGCTGACGAGGCGGGACGTTTGCACGAACTGCGGCAGCGTTTGGCAATGGCTGTGAACAGCAGTTTGCAGCAAATCAGTCAACGTACTCAAGCCTTGAATCACCGGTTGCAACTGGCGACCATGCAGAACATGACGCAACGACACCGCCAGCTCGATGCGCTGAACACGCGTTTCCGAGTTTCGTACGCGAACTATGCCAACCGGCAGCGCGAAAAAATAGTGCGCTTCTCGTCGCGCCTTGAAATGTCAACGCTGCGCCGCATGCAAACCGAAAAGCAAGACCTTATGCGTATGCCCGACCGCCTCATCCGTGCCCTTTCGCTCAAATTCGACCGTGAAAAAATGCGGTTAACTTTGGCTGAAAAGAGCGTAAAACTGGCGGGACCAGACCGCATATTGGCCATGGGTTTCAGCATCACGCTGCACAAGGGTAAGGCTGTGCGAAACGCCGACGCGCTGACACCGGGCGATGAGCTGACCACGCTTTTTGCGCAAGGAAAGGTGCAGAGTGTGGTAACTGAAAAAAAAGATACACACGCATAAACTGCTACAGTAAACGGCTTGCAAGAAATGACTTGCAAGAAATGACTTGCAAGAAACGGCTTGCGAGAAATGACTTAAAAAACATGGCTCGTGAAAAATGGCTTAGAACTTGCAGCTATCGGCCGGCTGCCTTCAACCTGATTATTTTCAATCAAATATATTTCCTATGAAAAAGGAACTGACCTACGAAAAGGCCATGCAAAGGCTGGAAAACATCGTAGAGGGCTTTGAGCAAAACAGCCTTGAACTCGACCAGCTTACGGCACAACTGGCCGAAGCGCAGGAGTTAATTAAGTTTTGCAACGACAAACTTCAAAAAGTAGAAACCGACGTAAAGAAATTACTACATAATGAGCAAGAATAAACTCGCCAAATTTGCCGACATGGAAACCTATCCGCACGTATTTCAAGCGGCGGATGTGGCAGTAAATCCCGCGCCTTTCGAACTGAAAGGAAAATGGCACAGCCAATTCTTTAAAAACGACAATCCCATCGTGCTGGAACTGGGCTGCGGCCGCGGCGAATACACCGTAGGCCTGGCACGACTGTTCCCCGACAAAAACTTCATCGGTGTCGACATCAAGGGAGCGCGTATGTGGACGGGAGCTACCGACTCGCTGAACGAGGGACTGAAAAACGTGGCTTTCCTGCGCACACACATCGAATTTATCGACCATTTCTTTGCCGAAGGCGAGGTAGCTGAAATTTGGCTCACCTTCTCCGATCCGCAGATGAAAAAGGTGACCAAGCGACTCACAAGCACGCACTTCATGGCGCGCTACCGCCACTTCCTCACCGACGGTGGATTGGTGCACTTGAAAACCGACAGCAATTTCCTCTTCACCTATACGAATTATATGGTGGAAAAGAACAACCTGCCGGTGGAGTTCCGCACCGACGACCTCTACCACACGCTCGAGGCTGAAACCGACACCGAGGTGCAACGCATTTTGGGTATTCAAACCTACTACGAGCAACAATGGATTGCGCGTGGGCTCACCATCAAATACCTCAAATTCCGTCTGCCGCAAACTGGCGAACTCGCTGAACCCGAAGTGGAAATTGAACTCGACGACTACCGAAGCTACAACCGCTCAAAACGTAGCGGACTGCAAACGGCTAAATAAACACAGCGGACTGCAAACGGCTAAATAAACGCAGCGGACTGCAAACGACTCAGTCGCAAAAGCATGTGGTACAATTCAACAATGTATCCGGGGTTTCAGACAGGCCTACCTGCCTTACTTTCTGTGGTTGCAAAATGTCAAAGAACGCTGAATGAATAAATAAGGAATATTGTTTTTTCATCTGTGGGGCTCCACTCGCAGCCTCACTTAGCAAGTGCAATGTCAGTGCAAACCGAATGCAGAACTTGAAAACTCGTTTTCGAAAGTTATGCTGAGGTGCAGCCTGACTTCGCGAAGCAAAGATACAACATGCACACCCCGAAATCCAATTTTTTTGACCGACTAATATCGCAGCCCGAAAGTTTTCCACACTCCCAAATCGGCATTCAGCCCTTTATCTACGGGCATTCCGGCGCGTTTTCCACACGCGAAAAAAAATGAAATCGGGATATAACATTCTCTCTCATGCCGATTCTCAAAACGTACAAAGCTGCAACGTTTTGCCTCACCCTAATGCTGCAGTCCCCATACCTTTTTGCTACTGATTCCTGCAAACAGCTAAGTAAAAACATACTCTTATACATCCAATGATTCAAATATATCCCAAACTCATTACCGATGCCCTCGCCACCGTGCGCTATCCGGGCACAGGTAAAAACCTTATCGAAGCCGAAATGATGGAGGACGACCTCCGCATCGACGGCATGCACGTTAGTTTTTCGCTGATTTTCGAAAAAAGCACCGACCCTTTCATGAAGTCGGTTATCAAGGCTGCCGAAACGGCCATCCACACCTACGTCGACAAAGACGTTCAAGTGGAAATCAAAACCAAAACCTTGCAGGCTGCGCGCCCCGAACCGGGCAAAATGTTGCCGCAGGTTAAGAACGTGATTGCCGTGAGCTCGGGCAAAGGCGGTGTGGGCAAAAGCACTGTGGCTGCCAACCTCGCTGTGGCTTTGGCCAAACAGGGTTACAAGGTGGGCTTGCTCGATGCCGACATCTTCGGTCCTTCGGTGCCCAAGATGTTCCACATGGAGGCCGAACGCATTTTTGCTGAAATGAAAGACGGTCGCCAGTTGCTCATCCCGGCTTTGAAGTACGGTGTGAAAGTGCTGTCCATCGGCTTCTTCGTCAACCCCGACACGGCTACGCTTTGGCGCGGCGGCATGGCCTCGAACGCGCTCAAGCAGCTCATTGCCGATGCCGACTGGGGCGAACTCGATTACTTCGTGCTCGACACCCCGCCGGGCACTTCCGACATTCACCTCACGCTGCTGCAAAATCTCGCCATCACGGGTGCCGTCATTGTCAGCACGCCGCAGGAAGTGGCGCTGGCCGATGCGCGCAAGGGTATCGACATGTATCAGAACGACAAGGTAAACGTGCCCATTCTGGGTCTGGTCGAGAACATGGCCTGGTTCACGCCCGCCGAACTGCCTGAAAACAAATACTACATCTTTGGCCGCGAGGGCGTGAAGCGTCTGGCCGAGGAAATGCAGGTGCCCCTGCTCGGACAAATTCCTTTGGTTCAGGGCATCCGCGAAAGTGGCGACGAAGGCGAACCGGCTGCCGTGAAGGAGAACACGCTGACAGCACTGGCCTTCGACAATCTGGCTCAACGTGTGGTCGAGGAAACCGAACGCCGCAACCGCGAAATGCCGGCCACGCAAATTGTGGAAATGAAGAAATAATGCTGACTTATGAAAATTGGAGATAAAGTTCGCTTTCTCAACGATGTGGGCGGCGGCATCATCACCGGATTTCAGGACAAAAACACCGTACTGGTGTGTGGCGATGATGGTTTTGAAATTCCTACGCTTGTCAAAGATGTGGTGGTTATCGACACCGACGACTACAACATTGCCAAAAAAGTGAGCAAAACGCCCAAACCAAAACCCGCTGCCGAGGAGCGAAAGGCCACCTCGGTCAAGCAGGCACTGGCTGTTGCCGACGATGAGGAGGAGGAAGAGGAAACCGACCCTGCCGACCTCGAACTCTCTTACCGTCCGATGGCGCAGGAGCGTCGCGGTGCCAACGAACTGAACCTACTGCTGGCCTTCGTGCCGCGCAAGCCGAAAGCCATGAGCGATACACCCTTCGAGGCTTACCTCGTGAACGACTGCAATTACTATGTGCACTACTCCATGCTGAGCTATGCCGACAATGCCTGCACACTGCGTCACGAGGGCGAAATTGCGCCGAACACCAAAATATTTTTGGAGGAATTCACGCACAACGACTTGCACACCTGGGAACGCATCACGCTGCAAACCCTGGCCTTCAAGCGCGACAAGCTGTTCCTGCCCAAGCCGGTAATGAGCATTAACCTGCGCATCGACGGCACCAAGTTCTACAAACTGCATGCCTTTCAGCCCAACATGTTCTTCAATGCCCCGGCACTGATTTACGAGGTAATCAAGAACGACAAGGCTGCCCGCGACTTCTTTGTCGATGCCGACGAACTGCGCGAAGCCATGCAAACGCCCCAAACTTTCATGACGGGCAACGAGGCTGCTCCACTGAGCGGTGCCGAACGCCGGGCCACCGACAACGCACGCAAGCGTTCGGCAGCCAACGAGCCGCTGGTCATCGACCTCCATGCCCACGAACTGCTCGACACCATGGTGGGCCTTGCGCCCAAGGACATCCTGGACTATCAGCTCAAGGTGTTTCACGACACCATGCGCGCCGAACTCAAACACAAGGGTCGCCGCATCGTGTTCATTCACGGCAAAGGCGACGGTGTGTTGCGCAACGCCCTGATTAAGGAACTGACGCGCCACTACGCGCAGGCCAACTATCAGGATGCTTCGTTCCGCGAATACGGCTATGGTGCCACCCTCGTCACCATTGGCTAACCTTAGCAGCTGTGCTGCGTACGCTACCCTCTGAGGCAAAGCGTCGCACACATACCTGCTATCCCTTACTTTACACGAAACGTCCTGATTGCTTAGCTGCTGCCATAGTAATCGGGACGTTTCTTTGAGGAGAGAGAGGGGGGAAGGAAAGAAAAGTATTGTATGATTCACAATACATCGGTAATTTTTTACCGATGTAATATATTTACAATCTATATATAGCTCAAATTACTCGGATAAGCAATACAATGAAGTTACCCAATAATTTATGAAATGGCTGAACACTCCCATGCAGATATTCTGCTTGCTATTTACTTTTGAACCAATCTTTGAAGGTCATACCCTATACTGGTATATCGTTGTTTTGGCAGGTTGTATAGTGTTTATCCAAATGATAAGCCTTATCTTCGGACTAAAAGCAATGCAGAGAGCCATTATTCTCGAAAGTATCACCAGTCGGGTAATCAGTCTTTTGATTTATACAGTTGGCATCATTATCAGCTACCTTTACGACTCTTCACTCTTTGGATTCTGGATTTTCATGTTTGTGCTTGAAGGTTTGTTTGTACGTTACAAATAACCCACACCGAATAAGCTATATGCCCTATTCACCGATGACACTTGGCCGATGCGCAACATTGAGTCAAGTGTCATCATTTTTTTTGCGTCTGTCCGAATTTAAACGAGGCTATTAGACGAATATTTGGATGAAGCAGGCAGGCTACTTTCAAAAAAAGCCCACATCTAAGAAGATGAGGACTTTCTATCTTGATGATTTGGTTTGATCTTGTGTTTCTTATCATTGTTTCAAGAAGCATGACGATGTGATATCGATATGTCTTTTTGCTTTAACTCTAATAATAAGTCTATATATAGTAAAATGCTTGCACTAAAGTTATAGGACTATTGTTTGATATTTTTTCTGTAACAACACAAGACATTACAAAGAATCCATCTGTTATCAGTGTATTCTCTACCGTTAGAGTTTGGAGTATTTTATAGTCTTTTGAATTTTCTGTGAATATTTTATAGTCTATTTTTTGAGGTTTGTATAATAATCTGAATTTAATTATAATAAGGCTTGAACTGTTGAAATCAATCTTTTGATATTTAGGATTATCATGTAGTATTTGAGAGGGTATATTGTCATGCAGCTCTTGCAAAGAATTTACAACAATATGTTTTGCCATAGCACCAGATATAGCAATTATGGAAGAAGTATCCATCGGTGTTATATATGGTGGAAATTGGTCATAAATCTCTATAGGTGTGTTGATTGAAATGTCATTTCCTTTATCACATGATGATAAGCACAAAAAACTTGTTGCCATTAGCAGGCAACAAACTTTTTCTATGATGTTATTTAGTAAATTCATTTTATTGGACAAGATTATAGGTTTCGCATATACATGCGCAGAACACGACGTTTGATAGTTTTACAGCATTGGTTCTGATGGAACATTCGAAATACTAATCCAAAACTATACAAAAAAATGAACATAACAAATTAAAACATAGATAATATATATTTTTTTATATTTATAACATTACACCTCTAAATTTAAAGCAGATTAGCTCGAACAATTAATACTTTCATAAAGATTAGCGACCGGCTTGTCGCTTCTCCAACGCCTTTTCCCCAATATTGTTCTAAATGTTTTTCGGAAAAAAGGAAGTAAAGTTATAGTAAGAACAACTACCTTAGCAAAAAACACTACCTTATTTTCTTTCCATGACAAATATAACACTTTTCGCGTAAGCAATCGACAGACTTCCGAAAAAATGTATAAGGAAAAACATCCGTGAAAAAAAACGGACAAGCACTGTAAAGACTACAACATGGAGCCGGTTCGTGAATTCTCCCCTCAGCCAATGCCCAAACCTCACCCTCAGCCACTTATTTGCGCGCCAATAGCCCTTAAGTAGGTGTTCAAAATTATTTAATATAATTCTATCGAAGTATTTTTACTTTGCTTCGCGAAGTCAGGCTTCACCTCA
>Kit_p1__coassemble_185_pt1 | contig 40719 bp, 30 predicted proteins | sample Kit_p1__metabat2_high_PE_008 | metagenome-assembled genome bin Kit_p1 | reverse complement strand
ATATCTCAATCGTTCGGCATAGCCCAAGCAAGCTTGGCTCTGCTCTCACTCAATCTTAATTTGGCTTCGCCCAATATCTCAATCGTTCGGCATAGCCCAAGCAAGCTTGGTTCTGCTCTCACTCAATCGATATTTCTCCTTGTTGCAGAATGGTGACTTCATCCAAGGGCACATCGGGGGTCAGTTCGTCTTGCAGGCCGTAGATGTCGATGAACTGGCGGTTCAGTTCTTCTTCATTGGCATGGAGTTGCATAAAGCGTTTTTCCCATTTCAGCTTGTATTGTTCCATGCGCCAAGCCAAGCTACCTAATTCGGGTGCGGCAGGGTCGATGCAGATTTTCTCTCCCGTTTCTTTCTCGTGCTTCTCTATCTGATACTGGATATTGTCGGCATAGGTTTCTGCATCAATGGTCAGTAGCTCGTTGCGCTGGAAGTCCCAACTGGTTTCGTGGGCGTCCCAGTCTTGTTGGCTGATGGAGATGTTTTGATTTACGATTTCAGTTATTGAGTTGTTATTAGTATGAAATATTAATGGAATTCTTTTTATATCTCCATTTGTAAAACTCATTGTAGGATTAAATACCTTTAAGTATTCTAAACTGACCTTTGAGCATAGTACTCCTAGTAGATAAGGTATGTCATCATGTTCGGGAATAAATGCACACCTACTAGTATCATCAAATATGTTGCCTATGGATTTATATCGAACACAGAAATTCTTAGAACTAATTTTGTTCCATGTAATACCTTCCTTGAAATAAAATGAGGTATTTTGTGGTCGTGAAGCTAATTTACCATCTTTGTTATAAAAATGTTTTAACTCATAACCGTCATTTTTCCAATTAACTACGTATTCAATATGACAGCCCCATTTTCTGCTCAGCCCTCCGCTTAAACATGGATACCATTTTTGTGGAGATTTTATTGTTTCTTCCGTATCTTTGATGTTAAAGCCTATATTAGAAAATGATACCTCACCCCATAATCTTTGAAATCGATTATTATCTCCTGTTGCTAATCCTGCCTTTGGATTGGAATAATTAGACATTAAGTCGTTTTTGAAGGCTTCTAGCATACTTTTACTTGCCCAATACCCAATCGGACTCCCCGGAATCTTCTCAAAGTTCTTCTGAGAAACATTCGGGTAGTAGATGCGGTTGCCATCCTCAGAATATGGAAGTTCAGTAACCTCCTTTGTGTAGTCCTTAAAGCGATATTTAAAGTCATGATTAGCCAAAGTTTGCTCAAAGAGCATACGCAGATGCGACTGCTCAAACTCTTGGAAGGTGCGCTCCACCAGACGGAAGTAAGTACCCTTGGCTTCTTTATCCTTTCGGTTCTGAATCACAGAAGCCACTGCACCAAAGTCCGCGCCAAACACACCTCTGCTTAAATGCAGCAATGATTGGATGCTTTGGGTATCAATGATGCCTTTGCGAAGTTTCTCAAAATTGCTGAGGAATAACCAAGATGGGGGAACAATAAAGGCATACGAACCATTCACTTCGGTCAACTGCTTAAAGGCTTGTACAAATACCGTTGCCAAATCGCCCTTGCCTTCCGCATAGTTCTTCTTCACATACTCACTCAGCACCTCATTCATATTGCTACTCCCCATATACGGCGGATTCGCAATCACCGCCGCATACCGATCCGTCAGCGCCAAAATGAGGCGGAAACCCTGAACCAGCGGTTCGAAATCTTGGCTACACTGCGGCTTCGCTTCGTAGCAAGCCACCCTTTCCTGTAAGTAAACTCGCGTGCGCTCGCTGATGGCAAACTTCATGGTGCTGCCCAAGTTGGGAGCCTGCTCCAACAAATGGAAGGCCGCATCAATCTCCTCACAAGGTGACTGACTGCTCGTTAAGCCATAGCAGCAGTCGAAATGCCCCAGGGTGTCGCGCCATGTGTCGCGGTTGCCTGCCGGCATATCCAGCACCTGCGGCAGGCAGTGCGCATCGAGGAAACGGTCGTCGCGCTGGCAAGCCTTCAAAAGCAGGGCAAAGGTAGCCAACTGACGGGCACGCGTATCGAGGTCGATACCCACCAAATTGTGCGCAAAAATGGCCTTGATGGCCTCCTCGCGGCTGTAGAATTCGTCCAGATACATGGCATAGAGCAAGTCGAAAGCCTCAAGCAGAATGTGACCCGAACCACAGGCAGGGTCAATCACGCGCAAGTCCTCCAACCGTTCGTAACGATAGATGGCCTCCTCGGTGCCTTCCGCCTTTGCTACCAAGTAGGGCATCTGCTCCTCAAGGGCCGAACCCGGATTGTTGTCCAAATAGATACGGCCTAAAGTATTCTCCACCATGTACTTCACAATCCAGTTGGGCGTAAAAATCTGCGTAGCCGGAGCAATGTCCTCCGCCTCGGCCTTCTGTCCTTTTTTGAACGCCGCAAACACCTCGTCCTTACGCTCGGAGATGTAGAACTGGTAGAGCCAGCCTAAGAGTTCGGTAGTTTTGTAATCCGTTTCGGTAATGAACTCCGTGTGGTTGAGCATATCCACAAAGCCCCCTTCCTCCAGCACATCGTTCGGAAGCAGCAATTCGGTATAGTCGTTGATACTGCCGAAACAGCGGTTCAAAATGGGCGTGGCATGGCAGAATGCCGTAATCAGAATGACAAACTGCTCGTAAGTTTTGGTGGGGTCTGTAATGATGTTGCGCAGCCGCAGCTGTTCGGAGGTAGTCAGCACAGGGAAACGGCCCTGACGGGCTTCCGTCACGATGTGCGGCACCCGGATGTCCGGGTTGTCGAACACCAGTACGCGGTCAATAAAGCCATTCATTTGCAGGATGCGTATGGCCACAAAGCGGTTGAACCAAGTGTAGGCCACCTCTTCATACACCGCCTTCAATCCATGCTTTTGGATAGCCTCGTACAAGGCAATCCATTGGTCGTAAAACGATTCTTCCAGCTGCTGCCCACGGAATAGGGTAGAGCCCTGCAACTTTCGGGGAAACTCATCGGCCTCGCCCCTTGCATTAAAACCCAAGGTGAGCAGTTTGTGCACCACTCCCTGGCGTATTTTGTTTCGCGCTTCGGTAGCAAAGCGTTTCAATTTGTTCGTATCCATTGTATCAACTTATTTCACCATGATGTCGTCATTCTCCTCGCGTGCGTTCACATACTTCATCAGTTCCACCTTCAATTTGGCCAGGTAGTTATCCACATCGGCCTCGGTGTTGATGGGTTGCGTCGACCCCGTATGCAGCGAAACCATGCGCGTGCGCCGTTTCGGCTGTTCAGTGCCGTCGCCGTTACCCCCCTGACTGTGTTTGCGGTTCATGATTTCCTGCACCTGCTCCGTGCGGTAGTCCGTAGTGTTCAGGTTGTTGTCTAGCACATAAAGGTTCTCGCTGTCGGTCATTTGCCGCACCACCTCGTCTTCATCAATTTGGTACGCCACGTTCGCCTCTGCCGCAATTTGCCGCAAGTCAGTGAACACCTGCTGGTAGCGGTGCTCAATTTCCTGCTGTTTTTCCTGCTTCACCTGTTCCAGCGCCTTGCCCAGTTCCCGGCAGATCAGGTTGTACTGTTTCATGTGGGGCATGGGCCAGGCATCGGTCAGTATGGCTTGCAGTTCCGCCACTTTTTCCTGCTGTGTCAGGAATGCAAAGTTATCCTTGTGCTGCAGCGTAAAGTTGCGAATGTGCAGGTAAGCCGGCAAATGGTCCTTGACAAAGGCCAGCAAGGTTTTGCAACGGTCGAATATTTCCTTGGCTTGCTCGCGTTCGGCAATGACCCGTTTGAAAAATTTTTCGTGGTCGCGCTCCGTGTCCCAGCGCTCCAGCAGCTCCAAGGCATTGTCAATGACCGTTACAAACGGATAGACCGCAATTTCCTTGCGGATTTGGCCATAGCTCTGCTGAATGCTGTGAAGGCTAACCTGCTTTTCGCCCGGCGCCGTGTGCTTACAAAGGCGGAAAAGTTCGCCGCTGTCGTACGAAGCCGGTGCAGTGGGTGTGTTCAGTGCATACTTCCATGCCTCGACAAACTCGTTGATGAGTTCCTGCGAGATGGCAGTGGCCTGCACCACGGTAAATTTGTTTTGCTCCTTGACGATGTGCTGGGCAATGATTTGGCTGTCGATGTTGGCATCGTTGTTGTATTTCAAAGTCCAGCGTCCACGGCGGCGCAGTTCGTTCAGGAAATAGAGGGTGGCAAAATCCGACCAGCCGTAAGGCCGGGCACTGAACGTGCGCACAATTTCGCTGACGAACACCGTGCCGAACTGTCCGCGGATATGCTGTTCAAGCTCCTGTTCGGCTGTCGTCATGGGGTTCAGTGCACTGTATTCGTTCGGTTCAATGGGTCGGGTAATGCTGTTGCGCAGGCTGTCGGCCGTTGTAGGAACGCTTGCAGCCACCACCATGTTGGCATGCGTATAGACATTGGCAAAATGCTGGTTCAGGGCATTTTTGTATCGCTGTGCGCCTTCGCCGGCAACTTGGATAACCGAGTTGCCCGACCAAATTTCGCACCTGTTCAATATGTGGCACATTTTGGGCACAATGCGCTTTTCGTACACCTCGTTGGCACGTTGGGCAAACGATTCGATGGTTTTGCGGCGGGTTTCCGAGTTGATTTTTTCGGCCGCAAATTTCTGCACCTGGCAGTACCAGAAAAAGTCGTTGGTCAGGAGTTTATCCTTCGCAAGTTCCTCCTCGATGTTGTAGGTGAGTTTATGCGGTTCATTGCCGAAAAATTTAACGTCCGATGGTTGTTTGCCCAGCAGAAACTCAATGTTGATGTCGGCATTGTTGGCGTAAAAATTACGTCCGTAAATAGCCCAGCCAATCGAGAAACTGCGCGACCCGTACACCTCCTTGTTCGAACTGGCCGTACACTTGAAGTGCTTGCTGAAAATGTCGGCAAAGTATTTGGCCATGGTAGCCTGGTCAATTTGCATGCTTTCAATTTCGCGCGCCGCATCAATTTCATCCTCGCTCTGGAAGCAATACACATCGGCCCTTCCGTCGGTAAACCTTTCGATGCGGATAATGTGCTTGTGGTCCAGAAAAGCCAGGGCCTTTTCGGTGCGAGCAATGAGTGCCGCCTTGTCACAGTCCACTTTGTCCATCAGCAACGTCACAATGTGTTCCTGCGTGGCGGGGAAGAGCAACTTGTCGGGGGCCGAAAGGTTGCAAATCATGAACAGCGTGTTCACCACACGCTGGGCAAAGTTGCGGTCGTCGTATTCCTGAATCATGCCGAGGGCATTGCCAATGGCACGCTGGCCTGAAGCCATGAGCGACCCTTCGAACATGGCATTGTAGAACTTGTCGAACGAAATGAGTTGGCCCACTTCGTCGTCCTTGTGCTTGTCGGCAGTGTTGTGCGTAATTTTGATGATGCTGCGTTCGTTGCCCCGGCTCTGCGAATCGATGTAGCGCAGATGGCCGAAGGAGTCGAGCACCTTCATGATGAGGCGGAACTGGTAAGGCACAAAGGGGTAGTAGTTGATAAAGTCCTCTTCGTCCTTATAGGTATGGAACGAACTGGGCAGGGTAAACTGGTTTTCAATGGCCAGGTGGTTGTTCTCCCACACCTTGTCGAGAACCTCCCTTCCCGTTTCGTTTTTGTCGAGCAAACGCTTTTGGGTGATGTATTCCGTTTGCGTGCCCTTGAGGGACACGCGCACCTCGAAGCGACCCATGATTTTGCCATAGTCCTCGCTGGTCGACACAATCTGCATGTTGCTCATCAGCTGGCTCAGGTCCTGCTGGGCGGTACAGGCCACCCAGGCCTTGTCGTTGCCATATTTGTGCAAACCGGTGACCACTTCCTGCAGCTGCAAAAGCAAGTATTCGCGGTTGCTGATGAACTGGCTCACCTCGTCGACGAGGAATAGCAGCCGGTAATTCTTATCGTTTTTCTGGTCAATGAATTCCTTCAGTTCCGAACAGAACGCCTCGGGGCTGACATTCTCCTTGTTGTCCATGATGGCTTTGCGCACCGAATCGACGGTCAAGGCAGGCAACAGTTCCTTGGCCACTTCCAATACGTGGTCGAGGTATACGGTGGCCAACATGGCAGCCTGTTCGTTCCAGTTGAAGCCTTCGGCGTCCAATCGCTCCTTGAAAGTGGCGAACACGCCCGCCCGATCCAGCACCTTTTCCAGATTTTGCGCCAGGGCCAGGTTGAAGGCATTGTAGCCGCGGAAACGGTTGAACTGGTTCCAGAACACCTGCGTAAACACCTCCTTTTCGTCGGAATTGGTGTTGTGAACCGAACCAATGTTGAACAGCACCACATCAATCGTAGCCTTTTGAATCCATGCAGCCAACTGCTTCAGGTCGTCGATGGTTACCTGACTTTTTGAATCGGGCACCAGCAGCGGGTCGCGTTCGCTCACTGCCTGCTTCAGTCGCTGCAGGGCAGCTTCGCGGTGTTGCGGATTGATGCAGTAGCCCAGGTATTTCAGGAAGTGCGACTTACCCGAACCGAAGAAACCATTGATCCATATGCCATTGTGGCTGACGTTCTGTGTCCAAATGGCATGCAGCACCTGGTACAGGCCGTTGATGATTTCGTCGGTAAATACATATTCGTCAATTTCGGTCTGGATGGTAGCAGCCGAAAAGTCATCGGCCGAAACGGCTGGATTCAGCGGACGGTTGATGTCTTTTTTATAGAGATGTTGAATGGTTGTCATGTGAGGTTATTCATTGTTTTCATTAAGGAGCAAGGTAGCTCGGTACGTATTTGAGTCGTCCAACAGGTCGAACAGCGAAAAGGAGTTGTTTACCTGGTGTCCGGGATAGAACACAATCAGTTTGTACTTGTCGGTTTGATTGTAGCGTTCGTAGTTGGTCAGGAACACGTTGGTTCGCAAATACGGGAAAATATCACCAATGCCATAGACGAAGATGAATCCGTGCTTCATGTTGTCTTCAAGCTTGATATGATTCTGAATCCGCTGGTAGATGTATTCGTAGAACTTTGAACTATTGGCTTGCTGTATCAGCACCTTCTGGATGTTGTCGGGCGCTTGACGCTCCATATTTATCAGGAATTGAAGCAACGAAGGGTTCTGATTGCCGAAGCTCTGCCCATCGAGAAAATGGCAGAACTCTTCGAACAAATCCAAGGTCAGTGCATCCATGTAGGTGGACGGACGCTTCAGGCGTTCCTGAAAATCCTTGATTTGCCGCCGGATTGCATATTCCTTTCGGGCCGGATACTGGTACACGAAGAAATTGTAAAACAAATCACCATTCTTCGGGTCTTGAAAGGCCGGAGAACTTAACTTTTCATATAATTCATCGACAGTCATAAGGCAGTTTGTTTTATTTCTTCAATTTCATAAGGATAAAGCAGGCAGGCTTCAAGAAACCATTCCTGCCCAATGTTCACGTAATAGGCATAGGCTGCACGGTCAATTCCCGAAGCCGGGTGCAGCTCCATGCTCCGACGGTCGTACAGGCCGGCTTGATTCAAAAAAGTTAAATAAGCCGATGCCACCCGATTCTTGGTGTTGTCGGACCAGGAATCGACAAACGCATCGTGGGCAGCTATTTGCGACAATTCCATGGTAATGTCGTTCAGACTCAATGCATGATGGATGGAGTTCCACTTTCTGACGGTTACATTCAAGTGAAAATCTAAAATGAGGCGATAGGTATTCAGTAGCACATAGAGCATGCCCAAGCGTTGAGCAGGTTCATCCCACGACAAAAAGTCGTGCCAGAATGAAGGGGGTACTGCATGAAACCTACGCTTGAGTTCGCTGCCGTACTTCTTTCGCGAAGCTATTGAATTGACCATCATGTATTGGTTTTCTTCAATCTCTTTTTTAACCAATTCATCTGCATTGCTTGCCAGAAATAAGGGAAGCATGCGAATCATTTCATACATCATAAATGAACAACCAGTAAAAGCCGCAGTGTAGGGACTATTGTCTTTCTTCATAACACATTTTCTGTTTTGTTGAGTAATTCGCTGATGCCAACCTGTTGAAGTTGAGCCACTTTGGTCAGCGTATTTAAGTCTGGCTGCGAGGTGTTTGTACACCATTTTGCAATGGTTGCAGAATCTTTATCCAGTTCACCAGCCAGCCATTTACTTGTTTCTTTCTGCTCAACAAGTACGACTTTCAGGCGGTTGATATCTTTCATTATGTGTGTATTTTTGGGAATGATGTTGTACGCAAAGTTAATGATTTTACCCCATGTTACCTCTTATTCTTTAAACAAACTTTTAATTTTACCCGTTGGCGGAATTAATTTAGCACTTACGTATGGCTAAATGTTCCAAGCCTCCCCAGTCCCTTTGCCGTAAATATTAAACAGCGAACCGCCAGGTAAGTAAAATAATATGAAAATAATCAGCCTGTTTTTCCATCTGTCTGCCGTTGTTTGAACCACGCGATGAGCCATCGTCAAAATTTGCTCCGCGATTGTCCGAATTAGTTCCGAGCCAGTCGAAATTAGTTCCGAGCCAGTCGAATTTAGTTCCGAGCTTGTTGAAATTAGTTCCGAGCTAGTTTCAACAATCTTGGAACTACTGATAATCAGCGTTTTCAGAAAAACGCCCCAATCGGTTCCACACCCACTCATTCCGCCTTGCAATGAAGCGAAAGGCGAACTCCGTTTATTTTCACCTTTATTTACTGAATTTTCCCACCCTCTTTATTGGGGGTGGAAACTTTAGTTACGATTGGCATTTACTCGTAATGGTCATTACCCACACGATGCAACATACGAAGCAGCAACGTTTTGCCTCACCCCAATGCTGCAAACTCCACACCTTTTTGCTACTTATCCGTCTTTTTAATCATAAAATCTGCAAGTTTCTTGACCTAAAGGTACTGAAACTTGCAGATTTTTCAAAGAATTTTATAGACTAAAATTACTGAATATCAACAGAAAAAGATATTCTTAAGAGACTATTATAAGTATGGAAAGCACTGAGTTTAATCAGTGCGTGTTCTTGAACCGCACCTACTTTTTACTCGGAACATTGGGGGATTTACGTCAGCAACCCACTCATCGTGCCTGCCAGCCAGCGGCACGGGCAATGATTTGAGGAATTTGTGTGTTGTCCATCTGTCCGTGGAAAGCTTCAGCCCCTGCACCAATGGCAAACACAGGTACATAGCCGTTGGAGTGACCTCCGCTTTGCCAGCCAATGAGGGCACATTCGGCCATGATGGCACGAGCCGTATCAGACAGGGCATCGATATGTGCGTAAAGCGATTTTTTATCGCCGGCACTGCCTTTCATCAAATTTTCGTAAGCTGCATGCAAGCGTTTGGTTTGGGCATCCGAGAGTTTCACACTTTCGCCAAAACCCCAGTTTGCTTTCAAATCGGCCTGCACCTTTTCCCAAGTGAGCTTGTTGCCGAGTTTTTCGTGCAGCGCCTTGATGTGTTTGCCATAGGCTTCGGCACTCATGCGCTGGTAACGCAATACATCGGTGTGGAGTTCATAAGGACCGCAACCCAGCGATATGCCGCCGGTTTCGTGGTCGGCTGTGACGACAATGAGCGTTTCGTCGGGGTGCTGTTCGTAAAATTCGTAGGCCACTCTGATGGCTTGATCCATGTCGATTACTTCGTGGAAAACAGTGGCAGCATCGTTGCTGTGGCAAGCCCAGTCGATTTTTCCACCCTCAACCATGAGGAAGAAACCGTTTTTTGCCTGCTGCGTAAGAAACTTGATGCCGGCACGGGTAATTTGCTGCAACGTAAGGTCAGACTTTTTGCGGTCAATGGCATAGGGCAACGAGGCACGGTCGGTTTTGCTGGCTTCCTCGGTTTGAAGCAAAATCATTTTCTGCGCCTTGGCGGCCTGCTTCTGAAACTGCTTGTAGCCACGCACCAGGGTGTAGCCAGCCTGGCGGCATTCGTCGTAGAGCGAGGGAGAATCGTTTTTTTTGCCGGTGGGTTGCATGAAATCAGAACCGGCATAGAAGTCGAAACCGGCTTTCACGAGGTCCTGACCTATGGCGTAATACGAGCCGCGACCGCCCTGGTGGGCATAGAATGCAGCAGGGGTGGCGTGGTCAACGCTCACACTGGTGCTTACGCCAACTGCGGCTCCGGCCTGAGATGCCCACTGGGCCACGCTTGTTACCTCGGTTTCCTTATCGGCCAACACACCGAGTGCCCCATTGCGCGTTTTGTTTCCGGTAGCCAGTGCGGTTCCGGCCGCAGCAGAGTCGGTTACGCCGTTCGTGGCCGAATAGGTGGTGACGAGAGCGGCATTGGGGAACTGCGTGAAGCAAAGCGGAGTGACACCGATGCGGCCTTCGAGTGCTGCCAGATAAGTTTGGGTGCCGTTTACCTGATTCACGCCCATACCGTCGCCAATGAAGTAGAACACGTATTTGGCTTTACCTTCGGCCCAAACAGCCATGCTGAGGGCAAAGAGCATGCAAAGGGATAAAAGTTTTTTACACATATAATATATAGGAGTTTAGTTTTGAAAAAGTATGAGTAATGAAAGCGGAATGTAGATTACAAAAAAATGCAATCGCAGGGCGAAGCATTTGCCAGCCTTGCGATTGCACTTCTGCTTGTAATTACTTGCCCCATTCTCCGGGATTAGCACGCCATTCGTGCAACATATTTACGTGTTCCTGCTTGATGTAGCCGGTTTGCAGGGCTACTTCTACAACTGCATTGTAGTTGGTCAGCGTGGTGAGTTCAACACCAGCCTTGGCAAAAGCTTCTTCGGCTACGGGGAAACCATAGGTGTAGCTGGCAACCATACCAATAACTTCGCAACCGTGGGCGCGGAGAGCCTCAACGGCTTTAAGGCTGCTGCCACCGGTTGAAATAAGATCTTCAACTACCACAACCTTCATGCCCGGCTGCAAATCGCCCTCGATGAGGTTGGTCATGCCGTGATCTTTGGGTTTCGAACGCACGTAAGCAAAGGGAAGGCTCAGGGCATCGGCTACCAAGGCACCCTGGGCAATGGCTCCGGTAGCCACACCGGCAATGGCCTGTGCCTCGGGATATTTTTCTGCCACAAGGCGGCTCAGTTCCAATTTCACGAAACTGCGCAGTGCGGGGAAAGCAAGTGTTTTGCGGTTGTCGCAATAAAAAGGTGACTTCCAACCGCTGGCCCAAGTGAAGGGTGCTTCGGGTTGCAACTTAATGGCTTTTACATTCAGCAGTTTTTCTGCAAAGATTGTTTCAAGTGTACTCATAATGCGTAAAAGAGTTTAGCAAGGGGCCGTTCGGTAAACGCAATGCTTGCATTCGGCCCTCATCATGGGCAAAGTTACAGCAATCTGAATGAAGAACAAAAATAAATAGCTGATTTTTGTGCATTTCGCTACGTAGTTAATACATTATTTGTACTTTTGTTCAGACGTCTGCAAAAGTGGATGCTTTTAAGGAGTGTTCTTTACGAACTGCAATGAGCAGAATTTACTTGCGTTTGCAGCTCGTGTGCCGCGCGCTCCTTACTGCAAACAATCAAAGTCGGGGGCGAATTGTGTTTGATGCGTCCCTATCCAAATGTCCATTATGAAGCAATCTACCTTATTATCCTTAATGGCAGCTTTGCCTTTGTGCGCGGCTGCCCAAAACTCAAAACCGAACATTATTCTGTTGGTGGCCGACGACCTGGGCTTCGGCGACCTTTCGTGCTACGGGGCGCAACGGGTGGCTACACCGGCTATCGACAGTTTGGCTGCCAATGGTGTGCAGCTGACAAATATGCACGCTTGTGCTTCAACTTCTACTCCGTCGCGCTATGGCATGCTGACGGGTGAATACCCCTTCCGCCGCCGAGGCACCAACGTGGCTGCGGGCGATGCCGGAACCATCATACAGCCTGAACAGAACACGGTGGCAAACCTGATGCACCGTGCCGGATATGCCACAGCGGCTATTGGTAAATGGCACCTGGGACTGGGCAGCCAGACGGGTAAACAAAACTGGAACGGCGAACTGGATATTACGCCGGCAAACTTGGGCTTCGATTACCATTACATCATGGCGGCTACGGCTGACCGTGTGCCGTGTGTATATATCGAAAACGGACGGGTGGCAGACTACGACCCGAAGGCCCCCATCAGCGTGAGCTATATCAAGAACTTCGAGGGTGAACCTACCGGTAAGGCAAACCCGGAACTGCTGACGAAACTGCACCCGTCGCACGGTCACAACCAAAGCATTGTGAACGGTATTTCGCGCATCGGATATATGAAGGGCGGCGGACGGGCACTTTGGCGCGACGAGGATATTGCCGACAGCATCCTGTCGCACGCCGTGCGCTTTATCGACTCGCACCGTCGCAGTCCTTTCTTTATGTATCTTTGTACGAACGATGTGCATGTGCCGCGTATGCCGCACGAACGTTTCAGAGGAAAAAGTGCCATGGGATTGCGCGGCGAGGCTATTTTGCAGTTCGACTGGACGGTGAAACAACTGACAGAGGCATTGCGGGCACGCGGACTCGACCACAACACCATGCTCATCATTACAAGCGACAACGGACCGGTGCTCGACGACGGATATGCCGATCAGGCACGCGAACTGGCAGGCGGACACAACCCGGCCGGACCATTGCGCGGAGGTAAATACGGAGCTTTCGAAGGTGGCTCGCGAGTTCCTTTCATTGTCTATTGGCCGGAAGGGGCGGCAAAGGGTAAGGTGAGCGATGCTTTGTCGTCGCTGATTGACGTGCCTGCCACGCTGGCTACGGCGGCGGGTCTGCCGGCCTCGGCTTCGACGATTGCCGACAGCCAGGAACACCTTTCAACCTGGACCGGACGCGACACACAACCGCGTGACTATGCCGTGAGCATGACGTCGAACCGCAGCCTCACGCTGCGCACGCAACATTACAAATACATTTCGCCTTCAGACGGCGGACCGATGATTACCTGGGGACCGGCCATCGAAACGGGTTATCGCCCAACTCCGCAGCTCTTCGACTTGTCGCGCTCGGACTATGAGGAAAAAGACGTTTCGGCAGAAAAACCCAAAACTTTGCAGCGACTGCAGCGACTGCTCGGCCAGGTTCGCAGCGGAAAATAAACTGACTGCCCATAAATCAGATAACCTTTCCGGCAGGTGTTCCATGCTTGCAGCACAGCGAACACCTGCTTATACACCTTTCTACTGATATGAATACCTTGTTTACTCACTCCAAAAAACTGGCTATGCTGTGTTTGTCAGCCGGTTTGCTGTTTCCCATTACGACACAGGCTGAAAGCGAACTTACGTTGGGCAACGGCAGAAACAGCATTACGCAGTTGCAGCAGATAAGCAAAAATACGGATAAGGCAGGTTCGGCTCTGTACTATCCGGCCGACTTCATGACGGCATACAAAGGTTGCACCATTTCGGCAATCAAAGTAGGCTTAAACACGGCCTCGGTCGACGACAAAGATACCTTGCGCGTCTTTATCACGAACGATTTGAACGGAAAGCCACTTTACGAGCAGGAGCAAACTTCGTGGACGCGTAGCTGGAACACAATCACACTCAACACTCCTTTCGTCATCGACGGACAGGCACTGTACATCGGTTACGAGGTGAGCGGACAAAAGTTTCTGGCTTACACCAATATGCTTGTCGAGAACGAAGAATGGGTGAAGTGCGACAAGGCTTTCGGTTGGGAAAAGTACGAGGGTGAACCTACGCTCAGAGCGGCCTTGCAGGCTGTGGTAACGGGCGATAATTTGCCGCAGCACAACGTGCAGATTCTCAACACCAAAATGCCGAACTACACCTTACCGGGAAAAAACATCATTTACAGCGGTACGTTCAACAACCTGGGTGCTACGACGGTTAACAGCCTGAAGTTTACTTACCTGGTAAACGGTAAGGAATTTACCACGCATACGGTGAGCGGACTGAATGTACGTCCTCGCACCACAGGGGCTTTCATGATGCAGAACCTGATTCTTGACCAAACCGGCATCTACGATGTGCAACTGCAAATCAGCCAAATCAATGGAGAAGCTGATGCCTACGAAAAGGACAATGCAACGCCCGTAAAGCAAACCATGGTGTGCGACAGCATTGTAAAGCGCAGGGCCTTGCTCGAGGTTTTCTCCACCGAAAAATGTACGGGATGCCCATCGGCACACAAAGAAATTTCAAAAATTCTTGATGGTAATAAAGAGGTTGTGGAACTTTCGCATCATGCGGGATTTTACACCGACACCTTCACGGTTGATGAAAGTGTGGCGTACGAATGGTTCTATACTCCGACACACGGCACTTACGCGCCGGCCATGATGTTCGACCGTAAGGAATTTGCGAGCAGATTCCCCGATATATACAAAGACCATGTGCCGATGATTGATGCCAATGGTCAAAATGTGCAGAAAGTGCTGCCCGAGGCTTTGGACATGCCGGCATTCACGTCGGTAAACATTACGGCCGAGGGAGATGCCAATTCACGCGAAGTACGCATTCATGTGGAAGGAAAGGAATTGCTGCCCACTGACTTTTTGAAGAATCCGGTGCTGAATGTTTGGCTGGCCGAAGACCATATTTTCACCGAAACACAAGCAGGAGCTAAGGGCAATTTTACGCAGCGCCACGTGGCACGCCGCTGCCTGACACCAACCTGGGGAACGCCGGTTGACTTGAGCAAGGGCTATGCGGCCGACTTCAAGGTGGAGATTCCGGCAACATGGAATATGGACAACATGAAGATTGTGGCCTTCGTGTCGAACTATAACGCCGATGACCGCAACGACTGCCAGGTGCTCAACACCAACGAACTGCTCATTAAACATGTTATTTCGGGCATCGACACCGTTACCACACCAGGCAAGGCCGACAGTTTCGACGTATATACGCCCTCGGGCATTTGCGTACTGAAAAAGGCTTCGGCCAACGATTTACAGCAACTTCCGCAGGGTATTTACATTGTAAATGGCAAAAAATGGCTGAAATAGGGCTCATAGTTGCCAAAAACCGAAGGCTTTTCTTCTTCAAAGCCCAAAAACGCCTCAAAAATTAAGGCAAATCTTGAATTTCGTAAAAGTTCAAGACGATTTCTATTTGATAAACATAAGGAAACCTTGGCCAAACTTGTATCTACACAGTGCAACCAAGGTTTTCTTTGCAATACACACTGATTTTACTATGGCTTTATTTTCACTTCCTCCTGCCGCTACACAAAACGACTTTGGCAAAAATATTTTTACGGCACAAAGCGGAGCTGAGGATATTACCGCTGTGGCCTACCGCACGCTGGCTCCCGAATGGTACAAGCAAAGCGGCATTCAGCTGACATGGCCTCATGCGCAAACCGACTGGGCCTACATGCTCGAAGAGGTCACGGCGTGCTACGTGCGACTGGCTTACCAAATTGCCAGCCGCCAACCGCTGCTCATCGTTACCCCCGAGGTCGAGGCGGTGCGTGCCTTGCTCAACGAGCAACTGCCGAAGCGGGCTACAGACCATATTATATATAAGGAGTGTGCCACCAACGATACCTGGGCGCGCGACCATGCTTTCCTTACCGTGGTTTCGAACACGGGTAACGAATTGCTCGACTTCCGCTTCAACGGTTGGGGCGGCAAATTCGATGCAGCGCTCGACAACCAAATCAACGGCCGGCTGCGCGACCTTTTGCAGGGTAAATATGTAGACTGCCTCGACTTCGAACTCGAAGGTGGCAGCATCGAAACGGACGGCGAAGGCACCTTGCTCACCACTTCGGAATGCTTGCTGAACCCGAACCGCAATGCGCAACTCGATAAGGCCCACATCGAAACCTTGCTTACCGAGCGTTTGGGCGTCGACCATTTTCTTTGGCTCGACCACGGCTATTTGGCGGGCGATGACACGGATTCGCACATCGACACTTTGGCACGCCTTTGCCCGAACAACACGATTGTATATGTTCGCTGCACCGATACTGCCGACGAACACTACGAAGCTTTGCACACCATGGAGGAACAGCTCAAAGGTTTCCGCACGCGCAAAGGCGAACCTTACCAACTCATTGCGCTGCCCATGGCCGATGCTATTTACGACAGCGAGGGCGAACGCCTGCCGGCCACTTACGCCAACTATCTGGTGATGAACCAGGCAGTGCTTTATCCCACCTACGCACAACCTGCCAACGATGAAGCAGCAGCCCGGGCTTTGGCCAAGGCTTTCCCCGGTCGTGAAATTGTAGGTGTCGACTGCCGCGCGCTGATTTACCAGCACGGTTCGCTCCACTGCGCCACCATGCAATATCCCGAAGGCGTGTTTCCCGAAGTAACGCCCTAAACCGCGCTGCTCTATCGGTGCGGAACTGCGCTTCTCCGCGCTGCTTGATGCTATCTATTTATTTGAAAACCTCTACTTTCTATATTCTAACGTATGTCTACTTCTTCACGCATATTGCGCGTCGGTCTGGTACAGCAAAGTTGCTCGGCCGACGTCGAAGCCAACAAACAGAAACTGGCACGCAACATTGCCGATGTGGCCCAACAGGGTGCACAGCTGGTTATTTTGCAGGAACTGCACAACTCGCTGTACTTTTGCCAAACGGAAAACACGGAGCTGTTTGATTTGGCAGAACCCATTCCTGGGCCTTCAACCGACTTTTACGGTGAACTGGCACGCAAGCACCACATCGTGCTGGTTACTTCGCTATTCGAACGTCGCGCAGCCGGTTTGTATCACAACACGGCAGTAGTGTTCGAAGCTGACGGAACCATTGCCGGAAAATACCGCAAAATGCACATCCCCGACGACCCGGCTTACTACGAAAAGTTCTATTTCACGCCCGGCGATATGGGCTTCCAACCCATTGACACCTCGGTTGGTCGTCTGGGCGTACAAGTGTGCTGGGACCAATGGTATCCCGAAGGAGCACGTCTCATGGCACTGCGCGGTGCAGAACTCCTGATTTACCCCACGGCCATCGGCTACGAAAGCAGCGATACGCCCGAGGAGCAGGAACGCCAGCGCGAAGCATGGACTACTGTGCAGCGCGGACACGCTGTGGCCAATGGTTTGCCGGTGGTGGCTGTTAACCGCACCGGACACGAGCCCGACCCGTCGGGCCAGACGCGCGGCATCAGTTTTTGGGGTTCAACCTTTGTAGCCGGTCCGCAGGGCGAACTGCTTTACCGTGCGCCCAAGGACGAGGAAGTGAACACCGTGGTCGACATCGACATGAAGCGTTCCGAAAACGTACGCCGCTGGTGGCCCTTCCTGCGCGACCGCCGCATCGAGGAGTTTGCTCCGCTGAGCAAACGCTTCTTAGACAATGAATAGTATTTTTTTGCCGGGCATGTGTCGGTGAATTGATTATCAATTTCACATCGCATGCCCGGCAATTTAGTATGTATGGTTCAACCACAACCTACTGCCCCTGCAGCCCCCTGCGCCCCATCAGACAAACAAAAAAAAGCGGCATCCACTGCACGAAAAGTGCGTTGGATGCCGCTGCTGTATTGCAACATTAAAATGGGTAAATACGAAAGAGGCTGTGTGATAGTTTTTTAGAAGTTGTAAACTACACCGAAGCTGAGGTCGTTACCGCTGAGTTCAAAGCCAAAGCCGGTTTCGCCGTATGCACTGTTAACACCGTCAGATTCACGATAACCGAGGAAACCGCAGTGAGCGATGAAGTCGAGGTTCTTGCAGAGGCTTACTGCAATACCGGGAGCTACACCAATACGCCATGCTACCAAAGCGTCGCTGTCTACTTCGTGACCGGCAACTTCACCTTTGTACTTGCTGGCTGCTACACCGAAGCCCATGTCGAGGAAAAGACGAACGGGACCGAACTTTGCATAGCTCCAACGTGCGTAGGGGTCAACTGAGAAAGTGTTCACCTTAGCCTTAGCCAAAGTTTCGCCGTCCCAATCTTCGCCTTTACCTACGTAGTCGTGCGTAAAGCCGATACCGATACCGAGAGCCCATTTGTTTGAAAGGTTATAACCAATTTCGGGCTGAATGCTGAATTGCGTGTGGTTGTCGTCGCTGTTGCGCCAGAAACCAACTTCGCCACCGAGATAAACCTGTGCGCTGGCAGTAAGTGAACATACTGCAACCAAAAGAGTCAAAAGAATCTTCTTCATTGTGTGATAGGTTTTAATGATTGAGTGATTAGTGAGTGAGAGGTTTGATACAACGCTCCAACGCGGGCTTTCATTCTTTTTACGTGTGAAATCTGCGCCACGCTGAGGTTGTTACAGCCTCGTAATGTGTTGCAATTCTGTGAGCAAATGTACGGCTTTTATCATGATAGCGCCAAATAAAAGTAAAAAAACCGAATTAAAATACGAAAAAAAGAACATTTAAACGGCCTTTTCAACCATGAAAGCACAAAATAACTTGTACTTTACGGGTTGGAAAGGCCGTTGCAATATTTGCTAATCATGTTAAGTTTTGGTGAAGTTTTTGGCGGTTCAGCACCTGCCATTCCTACTTCAGAAAAACCGGAAATGGTTTGCTAAGCGTGAGGATTGCGCTTCGTCGAAAAAGCATAGGCAGCCACGTTGGCAAAACCCACCAAAGGAACGATAAATGCTACCGACATACCGGCAGAGTCGGCCACTGTGCCCATGAGGAAGGGACCAATGGCACCCCCGATGGGGGTCATCATGAGCAGCGACGAAGCACGCTTGGTGAGCGGACCCAAGCCTTGAAGCGACAGGGCAAATATGGTGGGAAACATGATGCTTTCGAATACATAGATGAGCACCAGGGCGCAAAGCGAAACCATGCCCAAATCGAGCACCACAAGGAAAGTGGTGACAAAAGTGCCGACGGCACACACGCGCAACACGGTTTCGCCAGCGATGTGCTGCATCACGAAACTGCCCGACACGCGGCCTAACATAAAGAGGCCCAATCCGCCAAACGACAGGGCTACCGAGGCATCGCGTGCCGACATCCAACCTTCGTCGGTGACGTAATTGATAAAGAAGGAGTTGATGGATATTTCGGCTATTTCGTAGCTAAACAGGGCAAAAAGGCCGAACAGGAAGTAGCGGTTGTGAAACAGCGCCGACAGCGAGGAGCGGCGGGTGTGGGGGATGGCATTGGCCGAACGGGTAAATTCGCCGTGCGGTATTTCGGGCAAGCGCACGCGGCTGAACACGATAGCCACCAGCAGGGCTGCTATGCCCATCACCACGTATGGCAAGGCAATGCGGTCCTGGCCATTGCCCGAAAAAAGGAGCATGCCGCCGGCCAGCGGACCAAAGATGCAGCCGAGCCCATTAAACGACTGCGCCAAGTTAAGACGCGAGGGGGCGGTGTCGTGGTCGCCCAATTCGGTAACGTAGGGGTTGGCGGCTGTTTCGAGAAACACCAAACCGCAGGCTATGATAAAAAGCGAAAACAGGAAAAAGCCGAACGACATGATTTGTGCACCGGGCCAAAACAACAGGGCACCAATGCCGTAGAGCAACAAACCGACAACCACACCGGTTCGGTAACCGCGACGGTCGATGAGCAAACCGGCGGGAATGGCCATGACAAAATAGCCTAAATAGAACAACACCTGAACCAGCGACGATTGGGTGCGCGAAATGTGCATCACGTCCTGAAAATGCTTGTTGAGCACATCCAAAATGGCATGGGCTGCTCCCCACAGAAAAAAGAGTGAGGTGATGAGGATGAAGGGAAGTAAGTATTGCTTTTTTACTAATGCTTTCATCGTGTACGAGCGTATTAAACAGGCAAGCTGCGGCTGTAATTGCGCAACTTGCCTGCTGATGAGACAAAGGCTAACGTGTGAGCCTTATTTAGTTTTCTTCGTAATGTTCGAACAGGAAATCGTTGTACGGATACTTTTGCACGTGGAGCTGCTTTACGCGGCTGTAGAAAAGGTCCTTGAGGTTGTCGATATTTAAGCGTTCACGGGCCGAAATAAAGATGCAATCGTCGCCAAGTCGTGCCATCCACGTGTGCTGCAACTCGTTGAGCGACACATTTTCGCGCGTAGCGGGCGTGAGGTCGTCGGGGTCTTTTTCGGTCCACTCGTAAGCGTCCATTTTGTTGAACACCATGAGTCGGGGTTTGTCGGCACAGCCCAAATCGCTGAGCGTTTGGTCAACCACTTGAATCTGTTCTTCGAAATCGGGGTGCGACACGTCGACTACGTGCACCAGCAAGTCGGCTTCGCGCACCTCGTCGAGTGTACTCTTGAACGAGTCAACCAGGTCGGTAGGCAATTTACGGATAAAGCCCACCGTATCGGCCAGGAGGAAGGGCAGGTTGTCGATGATAACCTTACGCACGGTTGTATCGAGCGTAGCGAAGAGTTTGTTTTCGGCAAACACTTCGGTTTTGGCCAGGAGGTTAATGAGCGTTGACTTACCCACGTTGGTGTAACCCACCAATGCCACACGAATCATGCGCCCGCGGTTTTTGCGCTGCGTTGTTTTCTGTCGGTCGATGTCGGCCAATCGCTGTTTGAGCAGCGCCATGCGGTTCAAGATGATACGGCGGTCCATTTCGAGCTGGGTTTCACCCGGTCCGCGCAGACCCACCGAACCCTTTCCGCCGCCCGAACCCGAGCCACCACCCTGACGTTCAAGGTGGGTCCAGAGTCGCTGCAGTCGGGGGAGCATGTAGCGATACTGCGCCAACTCCACCTGCGTCTTGGCATTAGCCGTTTGGGCACGCATGGCAAAGATGTCGAGAATGAGACTCGTACGGTCAAGAATCTTCACCTTCAGTTCTTTTTCGATGTTGCGCAACTGTTTGGCAGAGAGTTCGTCATCGAAAATAACCATACCGATTTCGCGTTCAGCCTCTTCTTCAGCCTCGATGTAGCACTTAATTTCTTCGAGTTTACCTTTTCCCACGTAAGTCACCGACGAGGGCGAATCGAGTCGCTGTGTAAACCGCTTCACGGTGACAGCACCGGCTGTTTCGGCCAGAAATTCCAGTTCATCGAGGTACTCGGCCGTTTTGCGCTCGTCCTGCGTACGGGTAATCAAGCCCACGAGAACGGCAGTTTCGGCCTTTACTTCTGTCTTTATAAATTCTTTCATGTGTTATTGCTAAAATAAGATTAAGGCAAGTGCTGCGTGGCGGTTGCCATTCATGCGGTTCGAAACGGCGGAAATACACCTTATATATATACGGTGGAAATACACCTTATATATAAGGAATACATTTCGCAAACCGAAAGCAACAGAACTTGCATCGATTGAAAATGTTTGGCACGAAAAAAAATCAACAGCAACCATGTATCTCTGTCAATCTCACTTTTCTTTTTTCACCGGTGCATGTAAGCACTTGCATCATGCCTCCGAAGCAGCAGACTATTTTTTTGCCTCTCTCCACACCTAAGTGGAACAAGATGAAAAAACAGCCGCCCAAAATCCGGAAATCCATGCTGACTTTCTTGTCGGGTAGCCTTAGCGCAGACAAAGTTACGCATTTTATGAAACATGAGCCCGAAGTAGCCAGGCTTTTAAGCGAAAAGACGGGAAGTTTATGCCATATTCTGACTTCGTCACTGAAACACGCACCCAATAGCACGAATTAAAAAATGAGCCGTTTCATTGTCAAATTCATCAAGCCACAACAACCTGATGCGCATGCACAGCCCAAATGGCCATGTAGCTCGCCATATACTTTCGCTCAAAAGTAAGCTTTTGGCTCAGGGTTGCTCTCAGGAATTCACTCCGTATGCCTCATTTTTTTGTTGCAAATAAGCCCAAGCTGTTCGATAGATGTTTGCTGTCAAATGTCATTTTGCAGGTGTCAACTGCTTTCTGCCGCTTTCAGGCCGCTCATCTTTCACAAAAAGAGCGTGTAAGTCACTCAAAAAAAAATGCATAAATGGAAAAAACACAAGAAAATACAGAAAAATGTATATTTTGTATGATATTTCAAAAGATTTTTTTTAAAATTGCTTTGTTGTTTGAATTATATCTATAACTTTGCCAATTGTAAAACACAGGTGATACTGCAAGGGAACGAAGTCTGACTGATTGAAACTTCAAGACTGTTGGTTGTGCATCCTCTTGAATATCCATCTATCTTTCATCTCTGGCAAATCTGTTCGTTTTACGTTCAGTAAAGTAACTTACTCAATCAAAATAATTAACAACCTTAACTCAGTTCAGTATGAAGAAAATCTTTACCTTCTTCCTGTCAACACTGATGGGATGTAGCCTGTATGCACAGGAAAGTGCCGACCGCTTGGTCATCTTCGACAAGGCGCAAAACCAAAAAAGTTTCTTGGTAGAGCGTATCGACAGCATCTCGTTCAAGAAAATTGAAGGAGTGGTAGCTGCCGACATTAAAGTGTTGGACATTACCCACGAAAAATTCCACTTCGAGGTACTCCGTACTCCGGCTTGTAAGGCATTCAAACTCTTGGTTGTGCCTAAGGTGATTGCCAATCGTTTGACCAACGATGACGCAATGGCAAGCTATGTCGACGAAAATACGCAGCAAATGTATTGGCAAGATTTCACTAACGGTGAACTGCCTGCCGAAACCTTCGAAAAAGGTTCAGAATATGTAGCTGTAACCCTCGGCTTCGACGAAATTGGCACTCCTTGTTCTGTACGCAGAGTAGGCTTCACCACCTTGACTCCGCCCCTCATTGGCGACCCGAAGGTTGAAACTAAAGTCGACTCTATCGGTTACCTTGGTTTCCGTGCTTCATTCGTTCCCAACAAGGACGTAAAGGGCTATGCAGTGCTGGCCGGCAAAAAGGAAGATATTAAAAAGCAGTTCGAGCAGTTTGGACCGATGATGGGCTTCAAGAACTTTGGCGACATGATCAAGTCTTGGGGTATCAATTCAGACTCTGCAATAACTGTTCATACTTGGGAAACCGGTTACGATCCCAACACCGAATACGCCATCTTCGTGCAGTCATGGGATAAAGCAGACACTTATGCACCCTGCGACACCATTATGGTAACTACCAAAAAGATGGGTGGTCCGGGCAAGGCCGAAGTGAAGACTTCATTGGGTAAGTACGTTAAGGCCGATTGGAACGGCGAACAGTTGCCCAGCCAGTTCATTAAGTACGAACCCAACGATCAGGTTTCAGTTTGGCGTCAGATGGTAGCCATCGATTCGCTCTATCAGAAAGATCCCGAAGGTTATCAAAATGAAGTACGTCAGGATCCTCCCATGCCGATGACTAACTGGTTCCTCTATGGCGGACAAGTGTTTGAAACCGACTATCAAATCAATCCCTCAACCAAGTTCGTTGTAATTACCGCTGCCAAGAACTCTGAAAGTGAATGGGGCGATGTAAAGGTTGATACTTACGAAACTGCCGCTTCAGTGATGAACGAAGAGAACCAGGCTCCCAAGAAGATTTCTTCTGTAACTATCCCCGGTTCACGCACCAGCGCCACCTCGATGCCTTTCTTCACTCCCGGTCGCGCTCCGATGTTGAATACTAACAAGGTGGGAGCCCCCATCTTGAAACAAAAGTAAGCCGTTCAGCTTACAGGTGCTCACTCCTACATGTGAGTAGATTAAATGTTCTACGGCTTTGAGCTGCGTTGCAAGTTTTCAGAACTTGCACGCAGCTTTTTTTTGTGCCCAAAAATCAAGCCTGAAAGTCCATCCAGCTTTGACAAACGGCAGGTAGGTTGTTACACGGCTACAAGTCTGCCACTCCTTCACACTCTCTTCGGCTCAGTATGCCCACCACTTCGCGGTCGGCCGGCAGCCAATTCGGAGTGTCAAGTTCTTGCGGTTTCAGCCAGACAGCCGATTTGTGTTCGCGCAGTTCGATTTGTCCGTCAGCGAGTGTACACAGGTAGCAGTGCATCGTCAGGTGGAACGCCGGATAGTCGTGTTCGGTGACACAGAGTTTTTCGCCCACCACGATGTCCACGCCCAATTCCTCCTGAATTTCGCGTTGCAGCGCCTGTTCCGGTGTTTCTCCGCTTTCTATTTTGCCGCCGGGAAATTCCCACCAGCCCTCGAATTCGCCATAGCCTCGCTGAGTGGCAAAGTAACGTCCGTTGTGGTGCAGAATGGCAGCCACCACTTCAATCTGTTTCATGTTTCCGTACATTTTAATTCAGGTAAAAACGAATAGGATACAATGCCCCCAAAGGATACATACTTTTTGTTGAAGAAAAAAACTGCTCGTTGAAGGAAATGTTAATGAAGTCGTCTGAACTTTTATGAAATTCAAGATTTGCCTTAATTTTTGAGGCGTTTTTGGGCCTTGAAGAAGGAGTGTAGCGAGCTACACGACTGATGAAAGGTCAAAAAACGACCAAAAAGAAAGGTGAAGATTGAATTTAGAAGAGATAAATCTCCAAATCAAATCTTCGTCAGAAAAGTTTAGATGACTTCAATAGCTTATTGGCTCAGAATGTAAAATTAAACTAAAAACAAAACCCCGTGTTCCGCCCGTTTACAGCAGATTCGGGCATGGGTTAGTTCGTTGTAAAAATTTTCTCCAAGTTTGTTGAAATTAGTTCCGAGCCAGTCGAAATTAGTTCCGATCTAGTTGAAATTAGTTCCGAGCTAGTTTAAATTAGTTCCGAGCTAGTTTCAATAATCGCGGAATTACTGATAATCAGCACTTTCAAAATTTCCACAATCACGGTTTCCGAAACCACTATATCACCCTGCAAACAGCACCGAAGCCAGTCGCTCTGTTTAGGGATTGTTTACCAATTTGTTAAAGCCATTCCGGTCAGAACAAGCCTGCAGCGCAGTGTTCCCATTCGTTTGTATCGCAAAAAAGCTGTTTAAATTATTCCCGGCAAAACATTTTGCCAATGAGAAGAATTTAAACAGCTTCTAATTCATTCGTTTACCTTAAAATAAGGATAAGGGTATTTCCTCGTTACCCATCAATCGCCTGTTTAGAGTTTAGGCATTTTGGGCATTCCGGGAATTTTAGGCATTTTAGCCATTTGGCTCATCATGTTGTTCATTTTCGAACCCGTCACGAGTTTCATCATTTTGCGCGTCTGGTCGAACTGTTTGATGAGTCGGTTCACCTCCTGAATGCTGGTACCCGAACCGCGTGCAATACGTTCGCGACGGCTCTTGTTCAGGATTTCAGGATTTTCGCGTTCCTTCATCGTCATCGAAAGAATGATAGCCTCGATGCCTTTGAAAGCGTTGTCGTCGATTTCCACATCTTTAAGCGCCTTACCCACACCGGGAATCATCGAAGCCAGGTCCTTCAAGTTACCCATCTTCTTGATTTGCTGAATTTGCGCCAGGAAGTCGTTGAAGTCGAATTTGTTTTTCTGAATTTTGCGTTGCAGTTTGCGTGCTTCCTCTTCGTCGAAGATGTCCTGCGCACGCTCCACGAGGCTGACGATGTCACCCATGCCGAGGATACGGTCGGCCATACGTTCGGGGTGGAACACATCGAGTGCCTCCATCTTTTCGCCCGTACCCACAAACATGATGGGTTTGTCGACCACCGTACGAATTGAAAGGGCAGCACCACCACGCGTATCGCCATCGAGTTTCGTCAGTACCACACCCTCATAGTCGAGTCGGTCGTTGAATTCCTTAGCCGTGTTCACAGCATCCTGCCCCGTCATGGCATCCACCACGAAGAGCGTGTCGTCGGGCTGTGCAGCCTCCTTGATAGCCGCGATTTCGTTCATCAGTTCCTCGTCAACCGCCAAACGACCGGCGGTATCGATAATCACCGTGTCGTAGCCCTTTGCCTTGGCATGCTGAATACCGTCGCACGCAATTTTCACAGGGTTCTTTTCGTCGAGGTCCATGTAAATAGGCACTTCGATTTGTTCGGCCAGCACACGCAACTGTTCAACGGCAGCCGGACGATACACGTCGCACGCCACGAGCAGCGGTTTGCGGTGCTTTTTCGATTTGAGCAACAGGGCGAGTTTACCCGACAGCGTCGTCTTACCGGCACCGTTCAAACCCGCCATCAAAATCACCGAAGGGCGACCCTGCAATTTCAATTCGCGGGCACGTCCGCCCATCAGGGCAGCCAGTTCGTCGTGTACGATTTTCACCATGAGCTGTCCGGGCTTAACTGAAGTAAGCACGTTCAAGCCCATAGCCTTTTGCTTCACGGTGTCGGTGAATTGTTTAGCTACTTTGTAGTTCACGTCGGCATCGAGCAAAGCGCGACGCACATCCTTGAGGGTTTCCGAAACATTGATTTCGGTGATTTTACCCTCACCTTTTAGTATTTTGAAAGAGCGTTCAAGTCTTTCTGAAAGATTTTCAAACATTGTGGTCGTAATTTTTGGCCACAAAGTTAATAATAAAGCACCGATTTTCACGCTGTTCGGGCAAGAAATGGCGGATAATCAGCGCGTAATCACGCTTTTTGCACTTGTTTTTGTAAATTTGCAGATGGTTGACCAAGTATGTAAGCCGACTGATTTACCGGTTTTGAAACAGAATGCCACTATGAGCCTCACACTCGCTTTTTCGTTTTTTACAAAAGCCGTACCGGTAAACCCAGGCTTTTCATCTAATTTTCAGTGGTTTACTCATTTGTTTACTAACAAAACTACATATCATCGTGAACAAAGCTCACAAATCTCATTCACAAGCTGAACGCAAACAGCGTGCAGCCACACAAGCAAAGCCAGCGCCCCAAATCGCGCGTAAGGGCTTTACGGCCCATTGGAGCCTGCGCCCCCGAACGGCGCGCCTGATTACCTACGCATTGGGCTTCCTGGCCTTATTCTCCTTTTTGTACTGGGGCTACGGCGATGTGCTGAGCCGCACCGAACAGGAAAGTTACGTTTCGACCTCGCCCGACACCATGCACTATGTGCTGAGCCAGCCCAACGGCACCCTTTACTGGCTGGCACGCTGGGGCCTGCTCGTGTTCAAAAGCACCCTGCTGGGAGCCGCAGTGCTGGCCCTGGTTTACACCCTGACAGCCCGATTCGCCGATTACGCCCTGCGACTGCCGCGTAACTGGGAAGGATTGGGATTCATAATTCCCCTGGCACAAATAGGCTGGATTGTTTGGCGCGGTACCAACCTGTATTACAAAAACGAACCCTCGCTCTTCATCATCGTAGCCGCCACAGCATTGTTGGTGGCCGCGCTGGTAGCCGTTGCTGTGTGGTTCGTCTGTCGCAAACGCCAGCGTTCGCAGGTGCAGCAAGTACGCCCCTATGGTTTGCTGCTCACGCTCCTGCTAACGGGCGGAACCACCTGGGCCACCCTGCACTACAACCAAAACGAAATTCTGACAGCACGCCTGCAGAACATGATGTGGAAACAGCAATGGAACGAAATGGTGAGCGAAGCCCGCACTGCCCAACAGCCTTCGCGCTCCGTGGCAGCCTACCATGCCATTGCGCTGATTCAAACAGACCAGCTGCTCGAAGGCATGTTCGACATTCCTTACGATTTTCCCAAAGTACGTCTTGATTCGCTCACAGGTTCAGGCGAATACGGCCTCTTCGTAACCGACTGCAACTTCCACGCCGGACTGCTCAATGCAGCCTATCGCGGAGCCATGGACGGCGTGGTCATGGACGGTCCGCGCTTGTCGTGCTTCAAGCGCATGGCCATTTGCGCACTGCTCAACGGCGAAAAGGAATTGTGCAGTAAATACCTGAAACTGATTGAAAACTCGCCCTTCGAATCGGATTTTGTTCAGAAATACCAAGCCATGCTCCGCGACGACAAACTCATCGAAGCCGACGAGGAATTGCAACACGTCAAGGCACTCTATCCGAAGGAAGACCATTTTGAACAAAACTACCGCTCGCCGGCTTTCCTCGGTTACAACGTAGGACTGATGGAAGGTTCAGACGCCACACTCACCACTTCGGCCGCAGCCTGCCTTTATTCCAAGGACTTGCAAAGCTTTTTGCCCCGTGCCCAAATCCTGGCACAGAAGGGCCGCAGCTTCCCCGCGTGCATGCAGCAGGCCATAGCCATCATGGCCTTGCAGCAGCCCCAACTGCTCAACCAATTTCCGCAGGTGGGACGCTTCGTAAGCAACGAAATTACTTCGTTCCTGCTCGATGCCAAACCTTATTTGAACGACCGCCTGGCTTTGCGCCACAACTTGCGCGAACGCTGGCTCGGCACTTACGTTTACTATTACTACACCGAAAACAACGACCCGAACCAGGTGGTGCAACCCAGCTCGGCTCAGGAAAATGCGGGAGTAAACTAAGAAACTGTTTAAATTCAGTAAGTATTTTCTTCAGTTTCTCAACAACGGTTGTAAGCCGCGGGCTGCTTCCTACAAAGTAAGCCCCCGGTTTTTTGAAAAAGAATTTCATTATGCTCAACATTTCAAAACTCTTTATACTTTCACCGCTGGCCTTGTGTTTGGCCGGTTGCACCGCTACGCCCGAAGCCAAAGTGCCGGGCAACAGCACGGCTGTGAACGAGGCGGCTCACATTTTTCCCGATTACCGCGACATCGTGGTGCCCCCCAATGTAGCTCCGCTCAACCTGCAAATCACCGATGAGGCCGAGGCATACGTGGCACAAATCAAGGGAGCCGGACGCGAAGTGCTGGCAGCAGCAGCCGACGATGGCAAACTGCAATTCGACTCGCTGGAGTGGAAAAACCTGCTGCAAGCTGCCAAGGGACAAAAGCTGGACGTAACGCTTTATGCCCAGCGCAAAACGGGATGGGTTAAGTTTCCGGCCTATACCATCGAGGTGGCCAACGAACCCATCGACCGCTATTTGTCGTATCGTCTGATTGAGCCCTCCTACGAACTTTACCGGCAGCTCGGACTCTATCAACGCGATTTGGAGAGTTTCAACGTCAAAACCATTTACGAAAATAACCGCAACTTCAATCAGGACGAGAACCACTGCGTGAACTGCCACAATTACCAAAATTACAGCACCAAGCGCATGCTCTTTCATGTGCGTGCCAAACATGGCGGCACGGTGTTCATTGAAAATGGCAAGGCCGAGAAAATGAACATGAAGTCCGACTCGATTCTGTCGTCAACGGTTTATCCCACCTGGCACCCCACGAAGAACTGGGTGGTGTTTTCGTCGAACCAAACGGGGCAGGCTTTCCACATGGGCAACCGCGAAAAGGTGGAAGTGGTGGACTATGGTTCCGACCTCGTGTTTTACGATGCCGACAAAAAGCAGTTGTCGAACATCTTGAAAACCGATGCCGACCTCGAAACCTTTCCGTGCTGGACCCCCGACGGCCTGAAAGTGTTTTACTGCTCGGCACATATTCCGCAGTTTGCCAACACGACTACCGAACAGCGTCGCGACCTGATTACGAAAATCTACAACACCGTGCGCTACAACCTGATGAGCATCACCTTCGACCCTCAGACGCGCACCTTTGGACAGCCACAGCTTGAGTACGACTGCGCTGCCTTGGGCAAAAGTGCCGCCGTGCCGCGGGTCAGCCCTGACGGACGCTATGTGCTCTTTACGCTGGCCGATTACGGACAGTTCCACATTTGGCACAAAACCTCCGACCTTTATGTCAAGGACTTGCAGACAGGCGAGGTGCGTGCGCTCGATGCCACGAACAGTAAGGCGGTCGACAGCTACCATTCGTGGAGTTCGAACGGACGCTGGATGGTGTTCAGTTCGCGTCGCGACGATGGTTCGTACACCCGTCCGTACATTGCCTACTTTGACCGCGAGGGCAAAGGCCACAAAGCCTTCCTTTTGCCGCAGCGCGACCCCGAACAGAATTTGCTGCTGACCAAGAGCTACAATGTGCCCGAACTGACGCGCGATGCTGTGACGCTGACGGCCGACGAGGTGAAGGCTTGCATTTATGCCGACGAAAAGGCTCAGAAAGTGAGCTATAAATAAAATATACCAGTTTCTAACCGCAGCAGGGGGAACAAAAGCAGGCCAACTGCTTGCTGCTTGCCCTTCTGCCTAATACACTTAAAACCATGGAACTGATTGACGGAAAGGCCACGGCGGCCGCTATTAAAAAGGAAATAGCCGAAGAAGTGGAACAACTCGTTGCCAACGGACAGAAACGTCCGCACCTGGCAGCCGTGCTCGTGGGTCACGATGGCGGAAGCGAAACCTATGTGCGCAACAAGGTGCTGGCCTGCGAGGCTTGCGGCTTTGAATCGTCGCTCATTCGCTACGAAGCAGATGTGACCGAGGAAGAACTGCTGGCCTGTGTCGACCGCCTGAACCGCGACGAAAAGGTAGACGGATTCATCGTGCAGTTGCCGCTACCGGCACACATTTCGGAACAGAAAATCATTGAAGCTATTGATTACCGCAAGGACGTTGATGGTTTTCACCCCGTCAACGTGGGACGTATGGCCATTGGGCTTCCGTGCTTTATCTCGGCCACGCCCAAGGGCATCATGGAATTGCTCCGCCGCTACCACATTGAAACGAGCGGCAAGAAATGCGTGGTTTTAGGCCGTTCGAACATTGTGGGTAAACCCATGGCGCAACTCATGATGCAAAAGCACTACGGCGATGCCACCGTAACGGTGTGTCACAGCCATAGTGCCACGCTCAAGGAAGAATGCCGCCAGGCCGACATCCTGATTGCCGCCATTGGCCGTCCGGCATTCGTTACGGCCGACATGGTGAAGCCCGGAGCCGTAGTTATCGACGTAGGCACCACGCGCGTTCCCGATGCTTCGCGCCCCAGTGGTTTCCGTTTGCAGGGCGACGTTGATTTCGACCAGGTAGCCCCGCTCTGTTCGTACATCACGCCCGTGCCGGGTGGGGTAGGACCCATGACCATCTGTATGCTCATGATGAACACCCTGGCGGCCGGTAAAAAGGAAATTTACCCTTAGTAGCAAGCAAGCCGTTGGGCGCGTAGCCCGTGTGCCGTGAAGCGCAGTTCACGTGTAGCCCGGCCCCTTATAACTCAAAATCCCCCGGATGTAAAACTTGGATTTGCTCCCGAACATCATTTCGTGAGTCAAAATCCGGTTTTACGTCCGGGGAATTTATTTTAAAGCCATGTTTACAGCCGGTTAGCGGCGGCGAAGCAGAATGTGGAGTACCACGGGGACACCCAGAATGGGCGTGATGGCGGCAAGCGGAAGGGTGCCGCGTTCACCCGGCAGATGCTGCAGAATGAGCGACAGCAAGGCAACGTCGGCCCCCAAAAGCATACACACCGGGAGCAGTCGGCGATGGTCGGCCGAACGAAGCAGCAAACGAGCTATGTGAGGTACGGCCAACCCTATGAACGAAATAGGGCCGCACAGCGCGGTGACTGTGGCGGTGAGCAGACCGGTGAGTAACAGTAAACGGGTGCGGACGGCACGAACGCCGATGCCCAGATTCCGCGCATAGTCCGGACCGAGCAGCAAGGCATTCAGCGGCTGCGCCGAAAGCAGTACACCCGCTATGGGCAAGAGCACCAGCAGCGCAAACACCCCCGAGAACGAGAGCGGAACACTCGAAAAATCGCCCATTCCCCAAAGTATGTAGGAGCGTATACCGTCGGCCGTGGCATAAAAACTGATGAGCGAAATGACTGCCGACAGCGCAAAGCTAATCATGACGCCGCTGACAAGCAGCTGCAGCGTTCCGCCCAGATAATGGCTGCATAATCCCAACAGTGCAATGACGACAAGAGCACCTGCAAACGAGGCGGCCACCGTAAGCACAATGCCCGATAGCGAAGTGGCCCCACACGCCATGCTACCGCCGAAGGCCAGCATGGCAATGGCTGCGCCGAGCGAGGCACCCGTGTTGACACCCAGCAGCGAAGGGTCGGCAAGCGGATTGCCAAAGAGGGTTTGCATGACCAGACCGCTCACCGACAGTGCCATGCCGGCCAAGAGGGCAGCGAGCATTTGAGGCAGACGCGATTCGACGATGATGAAACGCGCTGTAGGGTCGGAGGTTGGGTCGTAGAGGGCATTCCACACTTCGGCAGGCGAAAGCGATACACTGCCCACCAGCAAACTCAGGGGCAGGAGCAGAAACAGAAGAGTGAGTGATAATTTCATTGAAAAACCATAGGAGTTAGGACAGAGGGGCGGCATTGTTCCGCGCAATGCAGCATGCCGGCTGTGATTGCTGCAGCCGCTTAGTTGGCCAAGGGTTCGTAATAACGTACCGTTTGTTCGATTTGCGGTGCAACCGCCGGGTGAAACACACAGATAAGGTTGGCCAGCAAGCGTTCGGGATGGAACGGCACTTCCTCGTAAAAGGCCTTTTGCATGGTGTTGCAAGCCAGTATGTGGCGTTCGCGCCAGGGGCGGAACTGCGTGTAGCGATTGAATTCATCGGCCAGCGAAGCATAAGTGAGGCTTGTGGGGCGTCCGTATTTCAGCAACCAGATGTCGGCCGCATGAGCCCGTGAAAACACACTTTCAAAGTCGAGCTGCAAACTGCCGCTTTCGGGACGGTCGGCCCACAGATAGCGTCCGCCGGCATCGGCAATGAACTGCCCCATGGTGCTGTGCCCACCCGGTTGATACCAGGTGCCGCCCGTGCGTAGGTCGCAGAACACCGTGGGCTGCGGTTTCAGCTTCGAAGCCTTTTGGCGCAAATCAAGGTAACGCCGTTCGATGGTCAGAAACAGCGAATCGGCCTCGGCAGCACGACCTACGAGGCGACCGTAAAAACGCATCCATTCGGCGCGTGCCAGCGGCGAACTTTCCATGTAGTCGGCACATTCAATGAGTGGAGTGCCCAGGCGGCTGAGTGAACCGTGTCCGGCATTTTCAAAGGGCGAAACCCACACGGCATCGGCTTGCAGCGCACGGAGTTGTTCCAAATCGGGCTGCATGCTCGACCCAATGCTTTTGACACTTCGGGCCAGCGTACGCAAACTTTTGCTCACCAGATAGGCCGTGTCGGCCAAGGCTGCAATGCAGCTTTCGGCGCGGAGATTGGTGAGCAGAGCCGTGTGTACCGACGAGAGTAGGGCAACGCGCTGCAGGGGTACGCGCACCACCGTGCCCTCGGGCAGCTGTGCAGGCAAAGGAAGGTTGCGGTTGACCAGCAGATAGGTGGCCAGGGTGGCCTGGGGGTGCCAGGCATCCTGAATGGTTACTTTCGTAAAACTGTCTGCTTCCTCGATGTGGAGCAGTTGGGCGTATTGTAGCGGCAGGCTACGCATTGCCTGAGCATCGCCCGACTTTTGTTTGTTTTGGCAAGCGGTCAGGCTGAGGCCGAGCAGCAGTGTGCTGACTACGGCCAACAAATAGGAACGCAGGGTCATAAGTGAAAAACGTGACAAAGGAACGAAGAGTTATTGGGCAATGACATTGGCATAATACCACACGGCAGCTTGCGTCATGGCATTTTGGAGCGTTTGAAGGAATTTTTCGGCCTGGTTCTGGGAGTTGATTTCGATGTGATGTTCGGGGAATTTGCCATCCTGGTCACCACTGCACAGGTGAATAATGCAGAACGTGCGGTCGGTGTCGTGGTACGCCACGAATCCCCGTTTTTTACAAGTAGCCACTGTGTCGTCAAATTTTTCGGGGGTGGTGGGTACTACTTGAAATACGCTCCAGGGCCATTCTTGCAAATTCAGCAAGGTTTGTTTTTCAAGCACTGACATGGTAAAAGTAAAAACTTGTTCTGATGTAGTCATTTCTTTTAGTATTTTATGTGTAGGAAAGTAGGCCGTAAGTCTGGCAACTCTGTTTGAAACAGCAACAGCTGTTTGAACGTTTGTTGCCGGGAAAAAACCAATCCCCCGACTTCCCACGCCGTGTTTCCCGGCACCAATCAGATGCAAGGAAATAACAGACGAGGGAAGTCGGGGGGAGGGAAAATATGGAAGAAAGCACGTCGGCCTCACGTTTGCTTAAAGCGTGATTTCGCCGGCGATATTGGCATTCATGAGTCGGATGATTTCCTGCGTGCTGTAATCGTGGCCGAGCAGGAACATGAGTTTCGTAACCATGGCTTCGAGCGTTGAGTCGTAGCCGTTGATAACGCCGGCTTGCAGCAGTTGCAGTCCGGTTTCGTAGCGGTGCATTTCGACACTGCCCTTTGAGCATTGGGTAATGTTAACCACTATGATGCCATTGTCGATGAGTCGCTTGATGCGCTCAACGAACCACGGCTTTTGCGGTGCGTTTCCAGCGCCGTAGGTTTTGAGAACCACGGCACGCAGCCCCTTAACGCTGAAGCAAGTGTCGACCACTTCTTTGCGGATGCCAGGGAAGAGTGTCATAATCATGACATTGTTGTCGAGCAGAAAGTGCGGTTTGAAGGGCGCACCATCTGCCGGGCGGCGAATGAGGTGATTGTCGTATTTAATGTGAATACCTGCGTGTGCCAGCGAGTTGAGGTTGAACGAACGGAAGGCATTGAACCCCTCGGAGTTGATTTTGGTAGTACGGTTGCCACGCATGAGGCGGCTTTCGAAGAAAATGCACACTTCGGGTACGCGCGGATTGCCTTCGCCATCGGTAGCAGCAGCAATTTCGATGCTGGTGAGCAGATTCTCCTTGCCGTCGGTACGCAACTGTCCGATAGGTAGCTGTGAGCCCGTAATGATAACTGGCTTTCCCAGATTTTCAAGCATGAAACTGAGTGCCGAAGCAGTGTAAGCCATGGTGTCGGTGCCGTGCAGCAGCACGAAACCATCGTATTTTTCGTAATGGTCGGCAATGATGTGCGCTATTTTTACCCAATAGCGCGGCTCCATGTCGCTTGAGTCGATGGGCGGATTGAAAGCCAGCGCATCAATTTTGTAATTGAAACGCCGCATTTCGGGCACATAGTGACGGAACTGCTCAAAGTCGAAATTTTCGAGCGCACCCGTCTCCGGGTTCTCTATCATGCCGATAGTACCCCCCGTATATATAATGAGTATGTGAGGTTTGTGCGAATTGTCCATGTTGCAAATCTAATAAAATAATTTGAAAATCGTCAAAAAAAATAAGCCTATTTCGGTTTCCTGCATAGCCCGTATATTTATACTTTTTGAGCTAATAACTACAATTCGTTATCGTTTATTTTCGCTTTGATAGCAGGTGGTGGGTATGAGCGCAGTGACGTCAGACAATGCGCGTAAAAAAACGCAAAACGCTTTTCGTAATTTTGTAAAGAAAGTGCGTCGAACGGGGAAAAATCCTCCGCTGAAATCACCTGAATACCCCAGGTGAAACGGCCGGAATCCCCCATTGCGTAACAGGCACATAGGCATAGCCCCGGCATGGCGCAATGAAAAACCGGCAGGTCGTCATGAAAAACCAGCATGGCACGAAAGAAAAAACAGGCGGCTCACAGCTAATTCACCCCTTTTCGTAAAAAAACAAATTACATTCCCTCCTAATTGGGCAGTTCAGTGTAAAAAAACTCCCCTTTTTTGAGATATACTGCCAATTTATCATTACCTTTGCTACGCGTAAGCAAAGCACAAAACTTTGCATGTAGCACTATTTTTTGTCAACAATCATCTTACACAAGATACTATGACCCTGATTAAATCAATCTCCGGTTTCCGTGGCACCATCGGTGGTCGTCCGAACGACACTTTGAACCCCGTTGAAATTGCCAAATCGGTTTCAGCTTATGCGGCATTGCGCGAACGCGTGGTGAACCGTACTTTCCGTCGTAAAATTGTAGTAGGCCGTGATGCCCGCATTTCTGGCGAAATGGCCAGCCATGTGGTTTGTGGCACGCTCATGAGCATGGGCTTTGATGTGGTTAACATCGGTTTGGCTTCAACTCCTACCACTGAATTGGCCGTTACCATGGAACGCGCTTGCGGTGGTATCATCATCACTGCATCGCACAACCCTCGTCAGTGGAATGCCCTGAAGTTCTTGAACGAAAAGGGTGAGTTCCTCCCGCCCGAAGAAGCTTCGGAAGTGGTGCGTTTGGCCAATAGCTGCGACTTTGACTTTGCTGACGTTGACAGCCTGGGTTGCTATACCAAAAACTTCAGCTACGACCAGCGTCACATTGAAATGGTGAAACAGCTTGAACTGGTTGATATTGATGCCATCCGTCGCGCTCACTTCACCGTGGCTATTGATACCGTAAACTCTGTAGGTGGTATCATCCTGCCCAAACTTCTCGGTCAGCTTGGTGTAACGCAGGTTACCGGACTCAATGTAGAGCCTACCGGCGACTTTGCCCACAACCCCGAACCCTTGAAGGAACACTTGAGCGAAATTCGCAACCTCCTGCGTAAGGGACGTCATGACCTCGGTATCGTGGTTGACCCCGATGTTGACCGCTTGGCCTTGGTTTGCGAGGACGGTAGCATGTTCGGCGAGGAAAATACCCTCGTGGCTTGTGCCGACTATGTGCTGAAGCACACCCCCGGTCCTACGGTATCGAACCTTTCGTCAACCCGCGGTCTGCGCGACGTAACCGAAAAGTACGGCTGTAACTATTCAGCTGCTGCTGTAGGCGAAGTGAACGTAGTGACGAAGATGAAGGAAACCGGTGCAGTAATCGGTGGTGAAGGTAACGGTGGTGTGATTTATCCCGCCGCTCACTCTGGCCGCGACGCACTCGTAGGTATCGCTCTCATCCTTACGTACTTGGCAAAAACCGGTATGCGTGCCACCGAATTGCGCGACTCGCTGCCTAAGTACTACATTGCCAAGAACCGCATCGATCTTGACCCGACGACCGACATCTTCCAGATTCTGCAGAAGGTGAAGGACCTCTACAAGAACGAAACCGTGACCGACATCGACGGTGTGAAAATTGACTTTGCCGACAAGTGGGTACACTTGCGCAAGAGTAACACTGAACCCATCATCCGCGTTTATTCGGAAGCACACACGATGGAGGAAGCTGACGCACTCGGCAAACAAATCATGGACATCGTTTACAACATGACGCAAAAGTAAGTTATCCGACTTACTGCAATATTCACAAATGAAGGGTAAATATTTTTTTATCCTTCATTTGTCATTTAGAAGAGATAAATCTCCAAATCAAATCTTCGTCAGAAAAGTTTAGACGACTTCTTAAACGAAATAGGCTCAAAATCGCACTTTTTTCAATGAAATTACTTCCCTTATTCTTGCTGCCGCTGGCAGCTACCGCTCAGCAGCGTTACAATATTGTGTACATCATGACTGATGACCATACGGCCCAAATGATGAGCTGCTATGACAACCGTTATGTTGAAACGCCTAACCTCGACCGCATTGCTGCCGATGGTGTGAAGTTTGTGAACTCGTACGTGGCCAACTCCCTCTCAGGACCGAGCCGCGCCTGCATGCTCACGGGTAAGCACTCACACAAGAACGGATTTACGAACAACGAGCATGGTGTGTTCGATGGTTCACAGCAAACCATGCCGAAGTTGCTGCAAAAGGTGGGTTACCAAACGGCCATCATCGGTAAATGGCACCTGGTAAGCACCCCGACTGGCTTCGACTTCTGGAACATCGTGCCCGGACAGGGTGATTATTACAACCCGACGTTCATCAATATGGACAATAGCCATGTAACGGAAAAAGGCTATCTGACGAACATCGTAACCGACAAGGCCATTGACTGGATGGAGCACAAGCGCGACCGCTCGAAACCCTTTGCACTGTTCATTCACCACAAGGCCTGTCACCGCGACTGGTTGCCCGAAATGAAGTATCTGCACGAATACGAGGATAAAACCTTTGCATTGCCCGATAACTTCTACGACAACTACGAAGGACGCGAGGCTGCCAAGACGCAGGAAATGGAAATTGCCAACAATGACCACATGGACATTGTGTATGACGTGAAGATGGACCGCCCGGGATTGAAAACCCGTTTGTCAGACAGCTATCACAACATGGTTCAGCGTCTTGACAGCACCGACCTGAATGCCTACAATGCGTTCTACTATGCCCTTTCAGCCGACTTCTACAGCCGCAACCTCAAGGGTAAGGAACTGGCAGAGTTCAAGTATCAGCGTTACATGCGCGATTACGCCAAGGTGCTCAAGTCGCTCGACGACAATGTGGGCCGTACGCTCGACTATCTGGAGAAAGCCGGTTTGCTCGACTCTACCCTCGTGGTTTACACCTCGGACCAGGGTTTCTACATGGGTGAGCACGGATGGTTCGACAAACGCTATATGTATGAAGAATCATTCTCGACGCCCCTCGTCATGCACTTGCCGAAGGGACTGAATGCCAAGGGCGAAATCAGCGAAATGGTGCAGAACATTGACTATGCACCGACGTTCCTTGAACTGGCAGGTGCCAAAATCCCCGCCGACATTCAGGGCAAATCGCTCGTTCCGCTGCTCCAGGGCAAGCACCCGAAGAATTGGCGCAAGAGCTTGTACTACCACTTCTACGAATACCCCGCCGAACACGCCGTGAAGCGTCATTACGGTGTAAAAACCGCTGATGGCTGGAAGCTCATCCACTTCTACAACGACATCAACTCGTGGGAACTTTACAACCTCAACGAAGATCCGCGTGAAATGAACAACCTTTATGGTAAGCCCGGTACCGAAAAGGTGACGAAGCGACTGATGAAGGAACTCGTGAAACTGCAAAAGCAGTATGACGACCAGGCAGCGCTGAAGGCCAACGACATGAAGTAAAATACTTACTCCCTATATTCACAAAGCCTCGAACCCCAGTCCGTACAGACTTGGTTTCGGGGCTTTCTTTGTTTTACGAGAGCAGAAAGCTTTTTGCAGAAAAGGCATTTAAACGGCTCAGTCGCAAAAGCATGTGGTAAAACTCAACCACGCGCATGGGTTTCAGACAGGCCTTCCTGCCTTACTTTCTGTTGTAGCAAAATGTCAAAGCACACTCAAAGCACACTCAAAGCACACTGAATCAATAAGAGCTATTTGTTTTTTCATCATTCGAGGCTGGTAAGCAACCTGCCATTCTGGGTGCAAAGATGCAATATCATTATCCCGAAATCCATTTTTGGAGGTTCTGTAACGTTCTTGTATGACTAAACGTTCCAAGCCTCACCTGTCCCTTTGCCGTAAATGTTTAATAGTAAACTGTCGAGTAAGTGAAATTATATGAAAATAATCAGTCTATTTTTCCATCTGCCTGCCGTTGTTTGAACCACACGATGAGCCATCGTCAAAATTTGCTCCGCGTTTGTCCGAATTAGTTCCGAGCCCGTCGAAATTAGTTCCGAGCTTGTTGAAATTAGTTCCGAGCTAGTTTGAAATAGTTCCGAGCCAGTTTTAAGAATCGCGGAACTGTTGATAATCAGCGTTTTCGGAAAAACGCTCCAATCGGTTCCGCATCCGCTCATTCCGCCTTGCAATGAAGCCAAAGGCGACCCCGTTTATTTTCACCTTTATTTACCTGTGTGTTAAATCCGCCTTGTGCACCCGAAGCTGCGAAATGTTTCCTCATTCAAAGTGACTGGAAGTTGTACGTTGAAGAACAGGTGGAAGCATTCAGTCAAAAAATACGGTTGGCATTTACTCGTAATGGTCATTATCCACACGATGCAACATAGACCCAATTTTTTGAGCCCCCCCTAATATTGCACCTCGAAAGTTTTCCACACCTCCGAATGGGTATTTATCCCTTTATCTACAGGAATTCCAGTGCATTTTCCACACACGAAAAAAATGAAATCGGGATATACTATTTTATCTCTTGCCGATTCTCAAAACGTACGAAGCAGCAACGTTTTGCTGCACCCAAATGCTACACCACACACCTTTTTGCTACTGAGCCGATTTATTGATCAACTAAAGCCTTTTTTATATATAGGAATATGGGGTAGATGGGATGAATACCATCATTCAGCCATTCCCTCTGGTTAAATTCCTGTGCCTTACAGGTAGCCAACAGTGATTATATGATTGATGTATTTTTAGCTGCCTCATGGTTGCCACAAAAGAGAAAGTTCTTTCTGGGCAAAGTCAGTGGTCTAATTGCATTAAGAATTGGCAAACTCTACAATATTTATGTTCAAATGGAAAGATTTTGTAGTTCTCGTCGGTTATCTCAAAGGATTATCTTATTTTTGTAAAAACGATTTAAGTTGTATGACTAGAAGCAATATCAACCGATTAAAAATAGTTTTGGCAGAAGAACAACGAAGTAATAAATGGCTTGCTGAACAATTAGGAAAGGATCAGGGAACGATTTCCAAGTGGGTAACCAATACTATCCAGCCTGATTTAATGAATCTTATGCGCATTGCTAAGGCTTTAAATGTTGATGTTTGTAGATTATTGAATACAGCTGTTATTGAAAATAAACATGAATAAGGAACCAGGTTACGTATATATACTCACAAATCCCAGTTTTCGAGAGGATTGGGTTAAAATAGGGAAAAGTTCCCGCCCGGTAGATATCCGTTCTAAGGAATTGGATAACACAGCCGTGCCTTTACCTTTTGAAATTTTTGCGACGATGAAAACGATCAAGTATAATGAGGTTGAGAAACTGGTTCATAAGACTATCGACCGCTTAACGGATCTGCGTATTCGCCAGAACCGTGAATTTTTTAATGTTGCTCCCCAAATGGCTTTGGAAATATTTCGAGATATAGCATCGGCCATTGATGATGCTGAAATTCTTGAGTATAAAGACAATAAGCCTATTGTTTCTCAAAAACAGGAAGGAAAGGAATCGGTGCACGAACCTTCTACATGCAAATCTCATAAACGTCCACGGTTTAAGTTTAGTATGGTAGGTATTAAAATTGGCGAGTTTATTAAGTTCGATCCTACTGGCATTATGGTAAAAGTTGCTTCAGATGACTCTGTTGAATATGAAAATCGGATTTACAAGCTATCTCCTTTTGTGGGAACTTTCCTACCAGATGATAAGAGAACCCCATCAAATGCTTATCAAGGTGCCAAGTTTTTTTCATACGGGGGAAAGGTACTGGATGATTTAAGAACAGAATTTGAATCAAAAGAAAAGTAATTTTTCTAGAAGATAAGATACTGAAGTTTCCCACCCCTTCATATCAGCTATTTGAGTAATAGTTCCCTTCGG
>Kit_p1__coassemble_173_pt1 | contig 44376 bp, 32 predicted proteins | sample Kit_p1__metabat2_high_PE_008 | metagenome-assembled genome bin Kit_p1 | reverse complement strand
ATTTTTCATCCCCTAAACTGAAGATTTAGGGGTTTTCAAATGCGAGTCTCTATAACCAAAGGTTTTCCACATTTACTTGTTATGAAAAGACCGACACTTCCCAGGTGGAAATGTCGGTCTTTTTTTTGTAGCTAAAGCCAAAAGCTTTCTGCGTTTTATTTCAGTGCTTTCTGCGCTTTATTTCAATTTGTAGCTGAATGATTCGCCATTTTCCAAAGTTACTTTTGCCACAATGACCTCATTGCCGGCATTCAGGAGCGGGAGTGCCACAGCTTTTTCACCGTTACACTGCACGTTTGCCAATAGGCGGCCATCGAGCGTGTAAAGGCTAACCCCCTTCAGGGCTTGTGCAGCCGATACCTTCAACGTATGGTTTTGGAGCGAAACAACCGGTGATTGCGCCGACTGGCTACCCGTGATTTGTTCAATTTTCGAAACCACAGGCTTCTTGTTCTCGTCAGCCTTTTCAACCAATTCGTAAATAGCCGGAGCCGTATCGCCCGTCCAGTTGATACGCAAGGCAGCCAGGTTCTGCGCCTCGGCAGGAAGCGACAAACGGATAACGCCCACGCCCACTTCGAAGTTGAGCGGAGTCCACGTTTCGAGGTCGGTGGTGTACTCCATGGTTACTCCTTCCATCGTAGCCGGGTCAGTAAAGAGCGTAACCCCATTGATGAGGCTGAAGTTTTGGAAGTAATAAGTCAGCATACCCGTTTTACCCGTCTTCGTAGCATTAGCCGTCGAAGTCGAAGGGTTCGCATCCGACACCTGTGCGTAGCCTCCACCGTTTCCATCGGTGCAGCGCAGTTGCGCAAAGGCACCCTCACCGTTCACTTCAATTTCATACAAGCGAAGCCATTTGCTCGTATTGGCCTCCGTCAGGCGCAGGCGAACGTATTTGGCATCCTTCATTTCGCCATCGAAGTCGCAAATTTTAGCCTCGTCAGAGTAAGGCATAACCTGCGGCATATCCATGGTAAATGTCGTAGTTTTCGTACCCTTGATTTTCAGAGCCGTCCACTTTTTGCCATCGGCCGACACTTCCACCACAGCCTTGTTCATGTGGTCGCCGTTGACCGTACCCATCACCACGCGCACCTTGTCGATAGCCTGTTCCTTCGCCAACGTCAGTTTGTACTCATCGTTGTTCTGCTGGTTGCGGTTCAGGCAAACAAACGTGTTATACTTACCATCATGCATCAGGTTAGCCGTATGGTTGTCCCAGAAATCACCATTGGGCACCGAAGCGGAAGTGACACGTGTGGCAGCAGGAGTAGTGACGCGAATGCTCTGCGAAGTGAGTCGCACCTGAACGGGCGTATCCTTATCGTTGAGCACACCCACGTAGCGCACATAGCCTTCGGGCGTGGTTTCCGTATCGAAAAGGCGTGTCCACTGCTTACCATCGGGGCTGAGCACCACCTTGTGTTTGCTAATGAGCGTATCGGCAACCACAATTTTTTCGACCTTGGTGGGATTCGGCAGTTGCAAGCCCATCCAGTCGCCCTTGTTCATGGTAATGAATTTTCCGCTCGTAGTAGGCGAAACCACCGTAGTACCCGAAGCCGACATTTTCACTCCTTCGATGTTCGTAACACCCATCGGGCGCGTCGGCGCAGCTTCCTGCTGCAAGTATTCGCTGCCGAGCGAGTTTTGTTTGAGGTATTCAACGAAAGCCGGCATCGACTTTTGCGACGGCTGCGACGGACGTACGCTCACGCTGATACCCGTGCCCATACCTTCGAGTGCATAAGCCAGGTATTCCTCCTTCGTGTCGAGTTCGTTGGCCTTGGCCATTTGCGTCACAAATTTTTGCCAAATGCTGTCGTCGTTGCCCGTCATGCCCTTTACGCTGATAAAGCCATCAATAGCTTCAGCCATAGCACGCAGACGGAGCAGCCAGGGCGCCAGGTCCTTGTAGAGCAAGCGTTCGTTTTCGGCAGTGGCATCTTTCATTTTTATCAGCACATCGGCGTTAGCCATGATGTTCTGCATGAGCGTTTGCAGCGCCGCGCCATCATTGTTTTGCTTGTAGGCATTGATTAGCGTAATGAGTTCGTCGGCATTGTTCCAGCGCAAATAAGGCACCAGGAATTTGTAAGCCTTCTGCGCTTCTTCATTGCCGGGCAGCACAGCAGCAAACGAAGCCTCCCACGAGGTTTTGTTGTTGAAACCGCTGTGGTTCCAAGCATAGTCGGCCACGCTAAACAGCGGCGTCTTCGACACTTCGCCCTGCTGCATCGGGTTGCTCACGATGCCCTGTCCGCGCGACAAGTTGTTGGGCAGCGTACTGTTATTGCCCACCGCAGGCATTTCGAAGAAGTTATAATACATGTCCGAGGGATAAATCTGTCCGTCGGCATTATCGTTGCAGGGATAGTTCCACCACCAGGCCACTTCGCGTTCCAGCGGTGTAGCCGGCGTGTTGAAGTCACCATCGTTCGGCACAGACCACACGCCGTTGCCCGTGGTGTAAATGGTGATGTATTTGGGCGTTTTAGCCAAGGCGCGGAAAAAGCGGTCGTGCTGGTCCTGCGAACCGGCGAAGCTGCGGCAGTAAATCTGCGGCACGAAGTGCAGCGGACGCACCGTGTCATTGACAGCCGTTCCCGGCGTGTTCCATTTGGCCTCGATAGCTCGTTGCAGAGCCGTCAGCTGGTCGGCATTTTTCTTCATGTCGGCATCGCTGTTCGGTATGGCCACGTCGTCGACAAACACTGCAAACTGGCGTACGCCCAGGTCGTACATTTTTTCGTACTTGCCCATGATTTGGTTAATCACCGTCTGCCCGTTGCTCACGAAGTTATTTCCCGGGTGAATGGCCCAGATAAAGTTAACCTTCGTTTCGTGCGAGGTCGAGGTAATGTCCTTAATCATGTCCTGCGACAGCCAGCCGTTCTTCACCTGTTCGGGAGTGAGCGATTCGGGATAGGCATCGCCCCAGAACTGCGAGTGGTAAGGATCGCTTTTGGCACCATACATATAGGTGTTCATTTTGTGGCGCATCATAAAGCGCATCAAGTCCTTTTTCACCTCAACCGTATAGGGGTAGCCGTAGTAACCCTCAACGAGTCCGCGGCTCTTTTGGTCGGCATAGTCATAGAGAGTGGTGACAGCCATGGCCTGCGTGCCCGCGTCAAACATCTGTTCGAGCGAAGCGAAGCCGAAGAAAGCGGCATCCGTGTTCTCGCCCAGAATCAGCAAGTCAGCGCGTCCGTTTCCGCCGTCGCTGAGGCTAAGTAAGTGGCGGTCGTACTTATTGGCCAGTCCGAATACGTCCATTTTCAGTCCGAGTGCTTCGGCTTTGGCATCAGCCACTCCCTTGCTGCCTTTGACGCCCACCAGCACGTTCGACTGGTTGGCCGAAGGTTCGTTTGCCGTTTCTACCTTTAGTCCGGCTTCGGTCAGCACCTGTTTGGCACGGTTCACGGTGTAAGCGTCAATGCCCTCTTCACACACCAGCGTTACGGTGGACGTGAAGTTTACCTTGTCCGTTCCTGCCACTTGTTCTTGCGGAACGGGGTAAATCACATATTGGGCTGCTGCACCTGCCGGAAGGAGCAGTGCTGCCAATGAAACGAGTAATTGTTTTTTGTTCATAGATATTGTTTAGAAAGAATTGTTTTTCACTGAAAGGTTGCGAAGCTATGCTTCAAAAGCTGGTGCCCTATGAATTATTCTATAATTGTTTCGCCAATTATTCGTACGTAAATAATTTTTTCGGGAGGAAAGATGCACCCGCTTATTCTTTGCAAAGTTACTATAAACAAAACATATTCTGCTTTATCGTCTTCATTTTTTTGCAGTTACAATCTTTAAATAGGTGTTCATAATTATTTTTACGTAAGTTACTTGGAACGCAAAGCCGATGCGCTCAAAAAAAACACTGTGAACGCTTCGGTGTACTCATCGAAACGTTCACAGTGACACTGCGTACGGCTGTCATCGCTCTTCATGAACGCGGTTTACATTTTTGGGGATATTGAAAATGCAAAAGGCTTTCAAAAGCGATGCAACACATATATATATATTAGTAATTCTCGGCTCTCAGTTCAAAATAGCTTTTCGGGTGGTTACACACGGGGCAAAGTTCGGGTGCCTTTTTGCCAATCACAATGTGTCCGCAGTTCGAGCATTGCCAAACGCACTCGCCCTCGCGCGAGAACACCACGCTGTCTTCGATATTCTTCAACAATTTGCGATAGCGTTCCTCGTGCAATTTTTCGATAGCACCCACCATTTCGAATTTTGCCGCAATTTCCGCAAAACCCTCTTCGCGAGCCTCGCGTGCAAAGGTGGCATACATGTCGGTCCATTCATAATTTTCGCCGGCAGCAGCATCAGCCAGGTTCGTCGTAGTGCCCGGCACTTCGCCTCCGTGCAGATATTTGAACCACAGTTTGGCATGCTCCTTTTCGTTGCGTGCCGTTTCTTCGAAAATGTTACCCATTTGCACATAGCCATCCTTTTTAGCCTTCGAGGCATAGTACAGGTATTTGGTATGCGCTTGCGATTCGCCGGCAAAAGCAGCCTGCAAATTCTGTTCGGTTTTCGTACCTTTTAAATCTTTCATGTGTTGAGTAGGTTATGAGTTTGTGTAATCGTCAAAGCAATACAGGCTTTCTGTTGGCAACATAATTTTCTATCAGCAACATCACTGTTGCCACGAAACTTATGCATTCAACCAGAAAGCCTGCATCTGATGATAGAGTATGTGGAATATTGCTATTTTGTAGCCATACTAAATGCGTACCCGTTCGGGCACGGGGTCATTACTTCTTGAAGTAACGGTTGAACAAGCCTTCGAAGCCGCGGCCGTGGCGAGCTTCGTCGCGAGCCATTTCATGAACTGTATCGTGGATAGCATCCAAGTTCAGTTCCTTTGCACGCTTAGCGATACGGGTCTTGTCAGCGCAAGCACCGCTTTCAGCGTTCATACGCTTTTCGAGGTTGGTCTTCGTATCCCAAACCACGTCACCGAGCAATTCAGCAAACTTAGCAGCGTGTTCAGCTTCTTCCCATGCGTAACGCTTGAAAGCTTCAGCAATTTCGGGATAACCTTCGCGGTCTGCCTGACGGCTCATAGCCAAGTACATACCAACTTCGGTGCATTCGCCCGTGAAGTGTGCATTGAGGTCCTTAATCATTTCTTCGTCGCAGCCTTTAGCCACACCTACTTCGTGTTCAGCTACGAAGTTCAAACCCTCGCCCTCAACGAGTTCTTTGAATTTAGAGGCAGGAACGCCACACTGAGGACATTTTTCGGGAGCGTGTTCACCTTCGTATACATAGCCGCAAACGGTGCAAATGAATTTCTTTTTCATAATGAGTTCGTTTTTTTGAGTTGTTATGTTTCTTATTATTTATTATCGTTATGGGAGTTGCATGTCAGCCGGAGCGTATCAGTCAGTCTCCGCTGCAATACATTTGTTGCACAAACCTCTGAAGTAAAGGGCCGTTTGAGTGGTTTTGAATCCTTCGGGCAGCACCACATGGTCTTCCAGTTCAGGATCAGTCAGCGACATGTCGTACACTTTGCCGCAGCAGGTACAGAGGAAATGTGCGTGCGGACTGACATCGGCATCAAAGCATACATTGCGTTCATCAATCGTTAATTGAATGGCCGCACCCTGTTCAGTCAGCAGTTTCAGCGTATTATACACCGTTGTCTTCGACAGCGTAGGCATTTGTTTGTGCAGTGCGCTGTAAATCTCGTCGGCCGTCGGATGCGTATGGTTTTCAACTAAATAATCCATCACGGCCAGCCGCTGAACTGACGGCTTTACGCCGTGGTTGGTAAGTATGTCCAGCGTATTCGGTGTTCTCATTTAACAGAGTTGTAATAATTACATTTTTGATTACGATGCAAAAGTAGAGGTTTATTTGTTACCCTCCAAACTTTATCCTCATTTTTTTTCGCAAAGTGGGTATTTTCTTTTCAAAATATGCTGTCTAACATATTTACAAGGGGCTGGCTGCCGCTAAAATACCCATTTGTGGCTACTGAGTGAGCTGCAATGCGCTATGATATGGTTCGCATTTTCTAAGTAAGTAGGTGTTCATAATTATTTTTACATTTGAATTGTGTTATTGTGCCGTAGCTGCTTGTTCTGTACTCAGGAGCATAGCGGGCTATGTGACTGAGGACAGGGCGAGCAGATGCGGTGCAAGAACACCGGTTCAAAGTAAAAATACTTCGATAGAATAATATAAAATAATTTTGAACACCTACTTATCGGTCATACCTGGCCGATACAAAAAGAATATCCAACACTAAGGATAAAGCCGACGCTGATTTCTCCGGAAGGAGGTTTCAGCGTCGGCTTTTATTAAAGGTAAGGTATGCGCCACCCTTGACAGTAAGCGCATACTTTCAGCATTGTAAAGCTGGGTGTCGGTCAGTGATTAAAAGGTTGCAGTGCCCAGGTTGCGATCAACGAGCATGCCGTTCGAAGCCTTGAGGTTGAACTTGCCGTTCTTCTTGGCGCGGAACTTAATGACAAAGAGCTTGTGGTCGCCCTCGTCAAGCAGGAAGTTGTTGCCGCGGTTCACGAAGGTGGGATAAAGCACCTTGTCGCCACTGGTGTGCAAACGGTCGTAGGTGAGGTTCACCATTTCCTTCATGCCCACCGGGTCAACACCCACGTATTCAAGTTCGCGAGTGTCGTAAGGCAGGGCAAAGCTCAGGGCATTCACTGCGTGGAGGCCCTTGCCGTCGACCGTTACTTCTACGATGTCGCCGGCCTTATAGGTCTTCACATTGGGTGTCAGTACAAGCGAACCAGCCACTTTTTCGTTGTCGTTGCGCACACCACCGTCGAGTTCAACGCCCACGCACGAAATGTCGTAAGCATCAATCAGTCCGTTCTTGTTGATGTCGCCAATGCTTACATAGTCAAAGTCGCCATCGCCCTTACGCAAACCGGTATAGTTCATGTACGAGGTAAAGTCGTTGTCGTCAATGCGCTTATCGCGGTTGATGTCGCCCTGCAGCACACTTTCGGTGTCGGCCACCTTGAAGATATACATTTCGCGACCCGAAGCAAAGTTGCCAACAGCCTCGCTCAAGTGCATCTTGATGTAGCGTGCCGTGGGGTTACCGTCAAACTTGAAGGTCTTGACCTTGCCATCCTTAGCCCAGTCGAAGGCTACGGGTTCGCTCCAGTTCTGACGGTCGGTGCTATATGACACCGTACCCTTAAGCAGCGTACCGTTGCCACCGTCCTCGCGCGGCATATACTCCATGCGATCGAGCTGGTTGAGCGTACGGAGGTCGATGGTCATATCGCACGGAATGGCCTCGCCCTTGCCCCACTTCGAGTGCCACATGGCCTTTTCGTCGAAGTCGAAGAGTTTGTCAACTCCGTTGCCACCCTGGTTTTCACAAGTGGTTTGTGCCTTGATACCCTTCAGTGCAAACTCAAGCGGGTTGCTATTCGTGGTGCCGCTGATGGTGGTCCATTCAGAGTGTCCGTCCTTGTTCACAGCGCGGAGTTTGAAGGTGTAAGTTTGTTCGGGCTGCAAGCCGGCAAAGGTGAACTGGTTGTCGCGGATGGTAGAGTAAAGCATACCGTCGAATTCCACTTCGTAGTAGTCGGCATTGTCTGTTTTCGTCCATGAAGGGGTCAGGTCGAAGGTACCCAGTCCGCTCTCAGCCACCTGCCCTTGCGGTGCCGTCAGCGCACCGGTGTGCGTGAGCAGGCGGTCGGCCGGTGCAAAGGCAAAACCATTCACCGTTACGCTCATAGCCTGTTCAGCCACATTGGCCTTGGCCAGTTTCACGAGCAACTGCGGGTTCTTCACAATTTCCACTTCGGCAGCCTTGGTGCCGGGCGTCGAAAAGCGGTTCAGGTTGGGGCGTTCGTTGTAGAAGTACACGTTCTCGCCCTTTTCAAACTCGGCCAGCGAACTTACGGGGGCGAGTTTCACACTCTTCTTGCCCACCTTGGCCGTCACCTTTTTGGGCTGTGCGCTCACGTTAATGCGGAGTTCGGTTTGCTTCTCGGGCACAAAACCTTCAAAGTTGCCCTCAGTGGGTGCCAGGTCAACGGTGAGTTTGCTACCATCGACCGTAGTCGACACGAGCGTACGGGTGCAACGTCCGTTCAGGTATTCCTGCGTAGCACCGTCGTCATCGTAGTCGTAGAACTCGGTGTGCTTTTCGGCATAAATTTCGTAGGCACGGTAGTCCTTGCGAATTTGCGAAGGATTATTGTTGGGGTTCGTCATCGGAATGATGGCATCGGCCTTCACAAATACGGGGAGTTTCCACAGCGGTGCCTCATAATTATTGATAATGCGTCCGCCTTCGTACACGTCGCCGTTGTAATAATCCACCCACTTGCCTTCGGGCAGGTAAATTTCGTTACGCACGTCGTTGCCTTCCTTATCCATCTTCGTGTCCTTATATATAGGAGCAACCAGGAAGCTGGGACCGAACATAAACTGGTATTCAGTTTTTGTTCCGAGCGTATAATCGTTGGGATAATCCAGGAACATGGCACGAATCATGGGTTTTCCGTCAACGGCCTCGCGTGCAATGCTGTAAGTATAGGGCATCAGCTCGCTCTTGAGTTTCAAGTACGAGCGGTTGATACTCGTGGCCGGTTCGCCCAACACTTCGGGATACTTAGGGTTCGAGCCCCATCCGTCCATGTTCAGTTCCATGGGCGTAAAGGTTTTCCACTGGAATTCGCGCACATTCACAGGCACGTTTTTACCACCGAAAATACCATCGACGTCCGAGGTGATGTTAGGCTGCCCCGAAAGGCCGGAACCGATGAACGTGGGGATGTGGAAACGAATGTATTCCCAGTCGCCACCCGTTTGGTCACCGCTCCAGATACCGGCATAACGCTGCGTGCCTGCCCATCCGTCGAGCGAAATGATGAAGGGGCGGGCGTTCGAGCCATAGTAGGGCATGATTTCGCCCACATCGGCCACACCATTAAGTCCGAACGAATAACCGGCACCTACCCAGGCCACGTCGGTTTTGAGCACACGCACACCGGCATCGCGCACTTCCTTCACAATGTCGCGCTGCAACAAAGCTTCGATGCCCTCTTTGGGGTGCAGGTCGCTCTGCGTCCAAAGTCCGATTTCAACGCCTTTCGAGCGGGCATAGTCGCCAAACTCTTTCAGGTTCTGAATGTTTCCGTCGAGGGTTTCGGTTTGTCCGTAGCCGGCTCCGTAGCCGTCGTTGGGCAGGAACCATCCGAGGGGCATATCGTGCTTGATGTAGCGGTCAATGGCGGCACGTGCCGAGAACTGGTAGTTGTTCTTTTCGCCGTTCAGGCTTTCCTTCACGCCGCCGTTATCCTTCTGGCTTTCGTTGTATCGTTTGCCATCTTCGTAGAGCATGAATCCGTTTTCGGCTTCGGTCCAGTAGTCACGGTTGTAGGCATTGAGGTGTCCCTGGTAAAAGCCGAATTTAGGCAGTAGCACAGGGTTACCGGTGAGCTGGTAAAAGTCGTTGAGCAGGTCGACGGGCTTTTCGTTCACCATGAGGAAGGCGTCGAGGTAATTTTCGCTGTGCTTCAAAATCACTTTACCGGCCTCGGTGGCACCGAAGTCGTAGCGTCCGGGCTTGAAGGTGTTGAACATCACGCCGTAGCCCTTCGTACTCCAGTAAAAAGGCGTGGGCGATGCCACACCGCCATCCACCCAGTTGTTGGTATTTTCAATGGCAATGGCCTTTCCTTTATGCGAGAAGCGTCCGTTCTGCACGCCGCCGCCATAGAAGTATTCATTGGGCTGTGCCTTGAGCACCAGGGTCGTACCGTCCTTGTCAAAGCTGACGGGCTGCACGCTTTCGGCCACGGTTTGTCCGTTCAGTTTGTTGGTCAGCGTCATGAGTCCGGTTTGGCAATCGAAGCTCAGGGTCAGTTTTTGCGTGCTGACCATCACTTTTCCGCCCGTGTTCTTCAGTTCAACGGTGCCCGTGGCGCGACGCGGCGAATTTACCAGAATTTGTGCAGGCGGTGTAGCCTGCGGATCGCGAATAATGCCTCCGTTGTCGTCGCGGAAGAGGCGGAAAATATTTTCACCGTAAAAGTCGACCGTCAAGTGCTTACCATTGGCATAGGTAATTTCGATGGTCGTGGGATTGATTTTTTCGGCTTTAACGATAGCCTCGTTTGCCTGTTCGGCCTTGCTGCTTTGGCTGGCGTGCTGCGCATAGCCGGCAGCCTCAGCCGTAAGCGGCGCAAGTGCTACTCCGGCCACTGCCAGAGGCAGGGCCATCATCAGTGCTGCACAACGGCGGCAACGGCTGGTTAGATGCTTTTTCATTGTGGTTAATATTGAAATTGTCTAAACTAATTGCGGTTTATTAAAATGGGAGTATTTTGTTATCTTTGTGTTTACCACAAACAAACAGAAACAAAAACTCCCATATGTACATAGTACTCGACAAAGATACGATAATTTCGGTAATTCTCCCACATCTATCAATAGCAAAACGTGGTTTTGTATGTAAAGCTAACATTGTAGAAGTAGTCAACTGCATTTTATACAAGTTGAAGACTGGTATTCAGTGGAGCTTACTTCCTGTAAGAGCATTGTGCAGTGATGTAGTTCTTAGTTGCAAGACTGTCTTCTACCATTTTCGAAAACGGAGCAAAAACGGTGAATGGAAGTCTGTTTGGATTGCACTGACATTCGCACAGAACAAACAACTACGGCACAATAACGCTGGTTCAAATGTAAAAATAATTTTGAACACCTACTTATTTTTGAAACTTTACGAGAAGCACATATTTATGTTGATGGCTTGTTTTTGAATGCTGATGCAGGCTTTGACAGCAAAGGTTTCAAAAAGTGGTGTAATAGCAATGGAACACCCAAAGGAAGACATCATAGATGACTTGCGTGCTTCTTGTCTTTTATCTGAAAATCCACGTCAATTTTACTCCAATGTAAATACTCTTCGGCATATTTTTCCATTGATGTATGGTGTGAACCTCATCAAGATAGACCGCATTGCCCCCAGCTCGAAGACCTGTGGACAATGCGGCTATGTGGATAAAGGATTGAAATTGAGTGAGCGAAGCTGGACTTGCCCGGAATGTGGCACGGGTATTGACCGTGACTTCAATGCTGCTTGCAATATCAAGGAATTTAGCTTGTAAACCCTACCCACAGAGCGTGGAAAAGTCAAGCCTGTGGACTGTCCTCTTGTGAATGACCGACCTCGTGTCCTCCTAAAAAGCTGATGACAGAAAGAAGCAGGAAAAGAGAGGAAGTATGGGTATCTCCGAAGCCGCTAAATCTTTAGTTTAACGGTAGTTCACTAAACCTTCATATTGTGTTCTGCCAACATTTGAATCCATTGGTTCAAGGCCAACGTGTTAAGTAAAACAGATATGGTCATTGAGAGTAGGAAAGCATAGCTACGCTTTTCATGAAAGCAGATGGCTGCCAATATTATGGCACAGATAACGAATAAATCGACAATGCTGTTGGCACCTACAGCCCTGATATCGTCGAACATGAGTACCATTGTGGGTAAAACTCGTCCTAAAATGATGGCTGATACCGCAAATAGTACAGGTAGTTGGCGTAATTGTGATTTCCATAGTACATAGTACGTGAATGCAAAATAGCAAATGGTCTGACACCAGGCATTTGCGGTGAAACTGAAAGCGTTTACCCAGCAAACTGCTACAAGAAGCAGGAAAGACATTACTGCTATCAAAACGAATGTCATAAGTTTTTGTTTCATAGTTCTTGAAAAATTAGTGGTTCACAATATAATATTTGCTTTTTGTATGTTTGAAACTGAAGTCGTCTGAACTTTTATGAAATTCAATCTTCGTCAGAAAAGTTTAGACGACTTCAATATTATCATTACAACTGCCCAAACCCAATGTCGCTAAAATAATAATCCAACTTAAACATGGTATTTTTTCATAATCATTTGCTTTATGGTGATATTGCAAAAATATATAGAATTCATATATAATACAACAAAATGATGAATTATTTTTTTAGATACAATCTTTTTGATACATATTACCCTTTTACAATGCTTAATAGCCACCTTTTTTACAAAAATGAACAATTCTGTCGGTATATGTGTCTGCCTTGACAACGCAATATTTAGGCATAGCAGCTCAGTGCCATGCCTTGTAGGATAGCCTCCAGCCGCCACTATCCATTTATTATCAGCTCCATTGCCATTAAAACTTTGCAGATAACGCTTTTTAAGGGACGACGTAGTAAGATGCACAAAGTAATAATCACAAGTTTACACACGAACTGTAATGAGCCTGACATCAAGGAACAAAACTGTTGGGAATACCAAGAACTTTCTTATTCCGGGGAAATAGTGAACTAATTTGCTGATAAATGAAATAATTTTGAAAACAAAACGATAAATCACTAAAAAGTTTCCTACCTTTGTATGAAGAAGTAGCTGTTTTGATTTTTCACCTCCGATAGGTTGAACGGCAAATTACTCCCTCGGGACAAAGCCGGACACACTTGGCTGAAAAACAGTTCGATGACGCAGCACGGATATGGCTGCGCTCACCACATTTCACACCTTCAAAAAAAGGCGAAACTACAAGCATGGCTAAAGAACCACTGAAATCATCACACCGCAACGAAATGCGGCTTAACATTATCGACACGGCCATTAAGGCTTTCCATACTCATGGCGTAAAAAGTGTGACGATGGACGACATCGCCCACAGCCTTACTATGTCGAAACGTACGCTTTACCAAATTTTTTCGGACAAGGAGGAACTGCTCCTGGCCTGTCTGCAACAAAAGGAGGAGGAAAACGTAAAAACCGACATGGAACTGCTCGAACGTTACGAAAATGTGCTCGACTTTTTACTGCACATCTTCGAAAACCGTATGCGCGAATTTGAAGTTATTACGCCTAACTTCTTTACGGAACTGGGCAAATACCCCAAAGTGACTACCTATTTTTCCAAACGCAACAGGGCGCACGAAGACGAGGCGGTGGAATTCCTGAACAAGGGTATCGAACAGGGATACTTCCGTCCGGACGTGAACTTTGTGATTATTTACCGACAACTCACGCTCGGACTGAAACTGAGCATGAACAGCCGCGAACTGACACAATTTTCGCAACGCGAACTGTTCATCAACACGGTGATTCCGTATATACGCGGATGTGCCACACTGAAGGGCATCGAAATTATCGACCGCTTTATCGATAAATATCGATTGGCCGAGGAACGCGATGCCGACTGAGCATTGCTTTCAGCGCAATGCCCTACAAGGAGAAGTGTGTTACTTCTGTGCTGAAAATGAATTGAAAATACGATTGAATGACTTTGTCAAAAAAGTGCAGACTGCACCGCGGCGTATGCCCGGTGGAGCTGCACTTTTTGTTTGAAGTGAACCGACTGTACGGCCAAAGAACGCGCATGTTAAAATTAACGCTACATTTTTACTCCATCTGCCTGCTTTGTTCGGGGGACGAGGGAAAGGATTCGGCCATTTGAAAACACTTCGGCGTGATTTGCTGCCATTAGTGCCGCGATTCTCGAAATTAGTGCCGCGATTCTCGAAATTAGTTCCGACCTTGTTGAAATTAGTTCCGAGCTAGTTCGAATTAGTTCCGAGCTAGTTCGAATTAGTTCCGAGCTAGTTTTCACAATTTCGGAACTACTGAAAATCAGCACTTTCATCGTGTACACAAAATCGGAATGCCGCCCGCCTGTCGGCCACAGAAACCTTACATTCGCGGATTTAGTTTGTTTTGCATTTATAGGAACTTGCATTTGCCCCCTTAAATCTTCAGTTTAAGGGATGAAAAACACTCTTTAATATCTTATTCATCCTTTTTGCAGCTTACATTTTGACAACACCATTTGTACTATAATTACTATTTGATAGATATATAGCTATACAAAATAACCAATGTTTTGTTTGTTAGTATTATTTAAGATTAACTATTTGCTCATTCGCACTTAAATCCAGTACATTTGCGCTAAGGATTTCGAAAAAATTCAACCTACTCAACCTATTTTTTTTAACCTAACAGTTTTAGCCTATGAAAAGGATAGTTTTACTCACTGCTTTGGTTATCACATCGCTATGTGCATGGGCACAACAGCTTCGTACGCCATTCAAAATGGCAGAAAGCAACCGGGAGTATTTGCAGCACGGCGTGCGACACATGACCAGTCCGCTGGGACAAAAATCGATGCAACGCTACAGTATGCAACCTACTGACCGACTGATGCTTACCGACCTTAACAGCCGACGCATTGCGGCAAAAACACTCAATACCAACTACGAACTGGTAAACGAACAGCCGGCGGGCGAGGTGAAAATGTTTTACCGCTCGGGTAAGAATTACTATACCGTAGATGGTACCAACTTTCAGACGGACGACCAGCACGGATTGATGAAGGTGGTGTTCGACCCGGATGGAAAAACCGTGTGGTTCAAGGAAATCATGATGGACCTGGCGGGCTACAACAGCTGGGTGAAAGGTACTTACAACGAGGATAAAACGAAAATCAACGTAGAACTCGGACAAACCGTGGGCTACTTGAGCCAGTACAACCAGTACTTGCTGCTGTACATGTTCAAATACGATGAGGCGAGCCAAACCTTTGTCATCGACGAGGCCCAAAAGCAGCTTGAAGTGGCTGTCGAGGGTGAATCGCTGAAAATGTTGGGCACCGACAGCAAGCACTTGCTGAGCATGGTGTACAGCTCGAACAATGCGTGGGTGATGCTGGGCGACTATGAAACGGTACTTGCGCCTTTCAACGAAGTGGCAGTTGAGGTTCCCGAAGGACTGACTACGAAGGACTATATGCTGAACGCCGTGGACAAAGAGGGCAAGGCTGTGACTACTAAAGTGAAAATGGGCGAAGTGGGCAACGACGTGTATGTGCAGGGCTTGCTGAATTCACTGCCCGAAGGTTGGCTGAAAGGCAAAAAGGAGGCTAACAAGGTGACTTTTGCCAACAAGCAGTTTGTGGGCATCGTGTCGGACTTCTACCCGGTGTGGGGTGTGGGCGCGAACTCGGTCGATGACAAACTGGTCGAGGCTGACTTTGTGCTCAACTTCAACGAGGCTTCGAAGACGTACACTTCGGATATGTTCTTGCTTGAAAATGTACTGAAGGACGAATTCGGATACATCGATTATTACTACAATGTGACGCTGATGGAATATCCTGACGTGCAGTTTACCACTGACATCATCACCGAACAACCCGAGGGTGAACTCAAGGCGTACAAGCGAAGCGGTACTGCGCTGTCGACTTACATGGGTTATCCCTACGTCGATCCGCAGGATGGTTACATCATGTTCATGGTGTATGCGCCCGATGGCAAGACGGTGTACTTGAAAAACCCCGTGACGCAGGCTCGCGCCAATACGTGGGTAAAGGCGACGAAGGAGGGTAACAAAATTGTGATGCCGTTGTACCAGTCTATCGACTACAGCGAAAACGGCGATTACTACATCTACCTGGCTAAGGTGGTGGCTATGAACCCGAACGACGAGAAGAAAGTGTATGTGCCCGACTTCTCGGCTAAGAACGTGACGTTCAGCATTGACGAGACTACGGGTGTGGTTTCGCTCGATGAACTGAAGGACGACAAGGCGGTGCTTGGTTTGGTATTCAGCAACAACATGAGCTACAATAACTTTGCTGATTTCAACTCGGTTTACACGCCGCTCAATGAGGAAATTACGCTGATGCCCGAAAACCTGAAACAGGAAAAGTGGTCGGTTATCTACAATGAAGAGGGCGAAACGGCTGATGGCGAAGTGGTGGTGGCTATGGATGGCGACAAACTTTACATGAACTCCATACTCGACCTCGACCCGAAGGCTACGCTGGTGGGTACAATCAAGGGCAACAAGGTGGAATTTGCTACCGACCAGTATCTGGGACTTTACCCCAAGGCTGATGCCACGGCTTACTTCGGTGGCGCAAAATACCGCATTGAACAGGAGGAGGTGATTCCGGGTACGGGATTCATGATGGACCACTGGTACTACGATGTGACGCCTTCGCTCGTGATGGATTACGATGCTGAAAAGCGTACGCTGACGGCTCCCGAGGGTACGACGTTCCTGCTTAATGCTACGAAGCCTTCGGTGGATGTAATGTACATCTGGGCGCTGAGCGATGCGTACTTTGCTTTCAAGAGCGAAATTGCAGGCATCGACAATGACTTGACTGTGGAAGGTAAAGAGGTGAAGAGTGTGAAGTACTTCAACCTGAAGGGTATGCAAATTGCCAAACCTGAAAAGGGTGTGTGCATCCAGGCGGTTACGTTTACCGATGGCTCGACCATGACGAAGAAGATGGTTCGCTAACGAAACGAGCCTTGAAAGTTAATTCATACTGATACATACAACAAGGAGGTAAACACCCATCAACGGTGTGTTTGCCTCCTTTCATTTTTGTGTCGGTGACTTGCGTGCGGCTGTTGGTGCTGTTCGTATTGGGAATATGATTCTGCACTGCAACGAATGGGCATGAGCCGACTTTCGAGCGAGCCTCGATGACAGGCTACAAAAAAAAGCAACTTCCATGGGTATGAGCCATTGGGAAGTTGCTTTTTTTTAGGAATAATTATTTTTTAATTGAAAGGGCTATGCCAAAATGTCAGTTGGCAGAGAAAAAAGAAGGCTGCCGGAATTTATTCGTCGCTGGATGCACCGACGAGCATAAGGGCATAGTAAATGAGCGTGGCGAGTGAACTGAGGGCTGCTACTACGTAAGTGTAGGCAGCAGAACGCAGGGCTGACACGGCCATGGGGTGATCGTAGGCCGAGGTGATGCCGGCACGCTGCAACCAGGCAGTGGCGCGGCGCGATGCGTCGATTTCAACGGGCAGGGTGACGAAACTGAACAGCGTGGTGAGGGCAAACAGGCCGACACCAACGGCCAGTATGCCGGGGTAGACGGTAATGAGCAGTACACCGGCTAAAAGCACCCACTGCACCCAGTTCGAGGCAAACGATACTACGGGAACCAGGGTGCTGCGAAGTGTGAGCGGACCGTAGGCTACGGCGTGCTGAATGGCATGGCCGCATTCGTGGGCAGCTACTGCGGCTGCGGCTACGGAATTGCTGTGGTACACGCTTTCGGAAAGGTTGACGGTGCCGTCGGCGGGGTTGTAGTGGTCGGTGAGGTGACCGGGTACGCAGGTGACGCGCACGTTATAAATGCCGTTGTCGTGCAGCATTTTTTCAGCTACTTCGCGTCCGGTCATGCCCGAGGCAAGGCCTACTTGCGAGTATTTTTTGAACTTTGAGTTGAGGTTGGCCTGAACCAGGTAACTAATCAGCGCAATGCCGATGAAAAGAATGAGGTACATAAATGTGTTGTGTAAGAATGTGTGTTGATAATCAAATGAAGGGTGGATGCCTGAGGGCTGAGGGCTGTTATTTGCGTCGGCCCATTTTTTGCAGCAGAAACTCGCGACACTCGTTCATGATTTGCGCACCAAGCAAACGAAGCATCAGTACATACGAGGCGGCGGCTACCACGACCTTGATGACGAGCGAGGCATAAATATTGGTGACACCTCGGGCTGCGAACCATGCCAGGGCCATCGACAGGGCGGCAATGGCGCAGAAGGGAAGCACATCGCGCAGGGCCAAACGCAGCTTAAGGCCGATGAGGCGTTGCACAAAATGGTGCCACACAAAGAGCCAAAGAGTGTTGAGCACCACGTAGGCTATGACCATGGCTTGCACGCCGAAGCGGTACATTCCGATTAAAAGCAATAACTGTGCCACGCAAAGTGCCATGGTGTTCCACATAAAAAGTTGGCTTTTGCCTTGACTGACCACAAAATTGGAATAGAACGAGGATATGGGCACAAAGGCGCCGCCAATGCAGAGTATTTGCATGAGGTAGGCACTGGGAAGCCATTTGGCGGTGATGGCTATTTCGATAAACTCGGGCGCAACGAGGGCCAGGCCGAAGAGGGCGGGACAGGACAGGAAGGCGGTGAGGCGAAGCATTTTGCGAAATACTTGCTGCATGCGTTCGGGCTCGTTGTACGAGAGGCGGGCAAAAAGGGGCTGGGTTACGCTCCATACCATGCCGGTGAGCATGGTGTAGCCCATGCCGGTCCATTTGTTGGCCTGGTTGTAGTAACCTACAGTTTTTTCGCCATACAGGCGGCCAAAGAATATGCTGAACAGGTTGTTGTTGATGTGGGTGAAGATGTTGGTGGCCAGCAGGCGCGAACTGAAACCAATCATGCCGCGCAGTGGGCGGAGGTTGATGTGGAACGTGGGGTGCCACTCGGAAAACCACCAGCTGCCGACGGTGAGCATGAGGCAGAACATGAGGTTTTGCACGGCTATGCCCCAGTAGGCAAAGCCGTTCCAGGCTAACACGACGCCGGTTATGCCCGATACGATGAGGGCCAGAATGGTGAGCAGAGCTGTTTCGCGCACTTTCATGTTGCGGAAGAGCCAGGCGCGGGGTGCGGTGTTGAGTGCGGAGATGACGAAACTCAAAAACGAAAGGCGCGACAAGGGCACCAGCACGGGTTCGCGAAACCATGCGGCTATGAGGGGTGCACAAAGGTAGAGCACGGCGTAGATGCTGAGGCTGCAAATAACGTTGAACCAGAACACGGCATTGTAGTCGGCCGCAGTGACTTCTTTTTTGCGGTTCAGCCCGGAAATAAAGCCGCTTTCCTGAAGGGCTGAGGCTATGAGGGTGAATATGGTGAGCATGCCTACCATACCGTAGTCGGCTGGTGAAAGCAAACGGGCAAGGAAGATGCCAAAAACGAGATTGAGCAGCTGTTGTGCGCCATTGCTGATGCCGCCCCACATCAGGCCGTTGGCGGTTTTTTCTTTCAGTGATTTTTCAGACATAAGCAGTTTTTGCCGGGATTTATTTCGTCGGGGATTCAGTAGATTATTGAACGGTGATTTTGGCTCGGTTCGTATGGTTTGTTAATCAATGTGGGACTAAATATTATATCCCTATTTCACTTTTTTGCGATTGTGGAAAATGCACGGGAACGCCCATAAACAAAGGGCTGAAGGCACATTCGGAGGTGTGGAAAACTTCGGAGGTGCGATATTAGGTGCCCAAAAAATTTGGATTTCGGGGAGTGCGTGTTGTATCTTTGCTGTAGCGAAGTCAGGCTGCACCTCAGCCTCAGCAGATGAAAAAACAAATTACTCTTATTGATTCATTCAGCGTTCTTTGACATTTTGATACAACAGAAAGTAAGGCAGGAAGGCCTGTCTGAAACCCATGCGCAAAAGTGAAGTATGCACTGCGCTGTTTCTACCAATCTGATTTTAGGAACTCCATGTTTCTCCCGGTTTCGGTGCAAAGTTACAGCAATGACGCTATGCAACCAAATGGGCGGTAACTTAAACTGCCTTTTGCGGTGAGGATTGCGAAGCGGCATTGGGCTTTTTCGCTTTCTTTTTCTTCTTCTTATGCTTGGCAGTTTGCTTTTCGGACTGCGGTTGCGGTTTGGGCTGCGACTGTGTCGTGGGCTGCAACGTTGTCTGCGGCTGCTTTGGGCCAATGGGCTCGGCCGCTTGGTTTACAGCTGTATCCGGCGCAGGTGTCTGCCTCAATGCCAGCCATTGCCTGATGTCGTTTTGCACGCGCTGGTAAAGCGGACAGTCCATATAGGCGGTGTGTTTGCGAAGCATTTCCTCGATAGAAGCTGTGGCATTCTGATAGGCCGATAGCTCGTTCTGCATCTGCACATTGTGTTCAGCGAATTTGCGTATTTCGCGTTCGCGCTCGCGGCGCAGCATTTCGCAAATTCCCCCGAGCAGGGGCGTGACTATGCCGTCGAAAATGTCGTGACCACGCATATATAAATAGGTGGTTTGCGGCGTGAGGCCCAGATTCAGCATTTCGGTGCGCAGCGGTTTGTAGGTGGTTTTTCCCTGCGGAAACTGCGCTTGCAGACGACTGATTTTTGCATTGACCAGTCGACGCAAATGGTCGAGCGTTTGTTCGGGATGGTAATAATTTATTTCCTTGAGTTGCACGATGTGGTAAAAGTCGAGCATGGAGAACTGCTTGTACACTCCGTAGCGGTAGGCCCATACGTTCCACACGAAAAGCGGCCACACGATTTCGGAATATCGCGCAAGGAAGTTCTCGAAGTCGAAGAGGTGGCGGTCGTTGAGCGTGGCCATGACGCACACATGCTGCAAAGCCGGAGCATAGCACTGAAAGTTTTCGATGGCGTAGGCATAGGTGTGAAACACGTAGGGATTACGGCACACGGTTTCGGAAGTGAGCGTTGCTCCCTGCATCAGGTAGTCGTAGTCGGCATCGACACAGGCTATCATGCAACGGCCGAGCCGTTCGCCTAAATCATTGGACAGGGCTATTTTCTTACCCTTGCAAAGCGAGGTGCGCGAAGGTAGCATCACTTCGAAATATACGCGGTCGGTTTCGAGCGGCCGCAGCAAATTGCTCCAAAAAAATATATCGTCGTAACTTTCAACGTAGACCACGATGCACTGTCGCGACTTTTTGCCGCTCAGGGTGTTCATGGCCTCAATATAGGCACTGGTTAGGTGCTGACTTAATTTCTTCATGGCAAAAAGGTTAGTTGGTAACGAAAAGGCATGGCACACGGAAGAAAGTAAGCGGTGCGCTGTTCTGAGGGACGGGAAGGTGACGTCAGATAAGGTGATATCAGAAAGTGATGTCGGACACCTCGGTGACGCAATCCTCCCAACCGTTCATGATCAGTGCCGGCGAATGGGTGGTCATTATCACTTGTGCGTTGGGGTTGAGTTCGCGCACCAGGGCTATGAGCCTTCTTTGCCACTCAAAGTGCAGACTGGCCTCGGGTTCGTCCATGAAAATGACGTAGGGCTGCTGGTCCTCGGTGAGCACGGTGAGCAGTATGAGCAGTATTTGCTTTTCGCCGCTCGACAGGCAGTAGGGCGGAATTTCCTCTTCGTACTGAAGGAACGACAGTTCATTGCTCTGCCGATTGATGCGTTTGCCGGTTTCGGAAAACAGTTCGTCGACAATGTCGAGGAAGCGTGTCTTTAAATTGGCCGTTTGCGTAGCCTTTTCGCGGGCATCGGGGTCGCCGCTGGTAAGCAAGGCAATCATGCGGTTGCCCACATTGACCTGATAGTCGAGGTAACGACGCTGCACCAGGTAAAGCTGCCAGTCGAGTTCGGTGACAATGCGTACGTCCTTGATACCTCCGATGGGTTCGGCAGCAATAATCTTGCGGTCGAAACTGCGCATCACATCGTAGCGAATGCTTGTGGCATCCGAGGGGCTGAAGTCTATTTTCACACCCAAATGGGTGCCACCGGCAATTTCGCCCGTGGTGGGAACAGTGCGCAAATGCTGAATGAGTTTGTTGAGTATGGTGCTTTTTCCTGCTCCGTTTCGTCCGCTTAACACGTTGACGTCCGGACGCAAGTCCCACACAATGTGTTTATGGCCGCTCCATAAACTGGATATTTCTATACGGCTGATGGAATGAGCTATTTTTGTCATGGCAAATAAATATTACGATTTTACGCAAATGTACAGGTTTTCCCATTGATAGGCAAACGTAAATGAGTGATTACACGACAAAAAACGATAGTTTGTCCATTTTTAAGGAAAAAAAAGAGGCGGGCTATTAAACCTTCTGATTTATTTTCCATCTATATTGATGTGGCCGAACCACAAACGGACATGCAAACTTACTGAATTTACAACACATATATATAGTATCAAATAAATGAGACGAAGACTATTATTTTTCCTGTCGCTGCTGATGACCACGCAATTGTGGGCACAACACATCGTAACAGGTAGGGCTACAGAAAGCCAAGGCAAAAAACCTGTAGAACTGGCTACTGCCGCTCTGCTTAAAACAAACGATACCAAAGTGCTACGCGCTGCTTCAACGGCTGCCAATGGTACGTTTACCCTTGTGGCACCAGCTCCGGGAAAATACACCGTGCGCCTTTCGTATCTGGGTTATGAAACCGTAACGAAAAACATTGAAATAAAAGCCGGAACTGATACGCTGAAAGTGGGCGACTTGCTCATGCAGGCCGATAACCATACGCTGGGAACGGCAACGGTTTCGGTCACGGCTTCGAAGGTGGAACAAAAGGATGATACCACGATGTTTAACGCTAAGGCGTACCGCGTGCCCGAAGGTTCGACGCTCGAGGCATTGGTCAAGCAGTTGCCCGGCGTGGAAGTGGGTGACGATGGTTCCATCAAGTGGAACGGAAAAACGGTGAAGGAATTCCTGATTAACGGTAAGGATTTTTTCAAAGGCGATACGGAAACGGCCATGAAAAACTTGCCTACCGACTTGGTGAGCAAAATTAAAGCCTATGATAAACAAAGCGATTACACCGAACAAACCGGCATCGACGACGGGGAGGAAACTACGGTGCTCGATATCTCGACAAAAAAAGAACTGAACGAATCGTGGGTGACAAACCTTGACGTGGCTTACGGTAATCACGACCGCTACAGCGGACGCTTGTTTGCTACCCGATTCACTGACCGTAGCCGTGTGTCGGTGTTTGGCTCAATGAATAACACGAACAATCAGGGATTTGGCAGCTACCGTGGATTTGGCGGTAGTAGCGGACTGACGGCTACTAAAAGCGCGGGCTTGGACTTTTCGTGGGAAAATGATAAGAAGAAACGCGAGGCAGGACGCTTGGAATTTGGCGGTAACGTGCGCTACTACCATTCAAGCCGTGACTTGGTGAGCATTTCGAACTCCGAAACTTTCCTTACCTCTGACAGCAAAAGCAGTTCGTTTGCCAATTCGCGCAGCAAAACGGGTTCGTCGAGCTCAAGCGTCAATGCCAGTTTGCGTATGCAGTGGAGTCCAGACACGATGACTACCATCACTTTCCGCCCGGGCTATTCGTACTCGGAGTCGCACAACGATGGTGCTTCGCTTTCGGCTACGTTCAACAGCAATCCGTATGCCTTTTCGGTGAGTCCGCTCGACAGCATCTTTGCGCAAAACGTGATTTTGAGCAATCCCGAACTTTACGCCATTATGGTGAACACGAATCAGCGATTGTCGATGGGAGACAGCAAAACGCACAATGTCGACGGTGGCTTGAACGTGACGCGACGTCTCAACGCCAAAGGACGCAACTTGTCGCTGCATTTGCGCGGTAGCTACTCAAAGTCGGAATCGAACAGCTTTTCAATTTCGAACATTCAGTACAACAACCAAAACGATAAGGATAAAAAGAACTTCCTGAACCAGTACAGCACCACGCCCTCGAAGAACTACAACTACCGAGTTCGACTGAGCTATGCTGAACCGTTTGCCAAGAATTGGTTCGCCGAGGCGCGTTACCAGTTTGCTCACCGCTATCAGGATTCAAACCGTTCGCGCTTCAACCTGGATTCGCTGGCTTACGATCCTTTCAAAACCCTTTTCCCGGGTTACGAAAACTTTGGCGATCCTGAAAATTATCCGGAACTCGGCACTTTGCCCAACCGTGATGAGGTGCTGAATGCTGTGCGCGATAATTTCAATTCGCAGTATGCCACTTATAAGTACTACGACCACACGGCTAACGTGGGCATTCGCTATAACTCCGAAAAAATACGTTTCAATGCCGGCGTAGACTTTAACCCCGAAAAAACAAAAATGGCATACAATCGCCCCGGACAACACATCGACACGCTCATTACGCGCGACGTGTTTAAGGTGTCGCCGCAGGTGCGTTTCCGCTACAAATTCTCGAAAACCAGCCAACTCGACATTCGCTACCGCGGTTCTTCGTCGGAACCTTCGATGACCGACCTCTTGGCCGTTGTCGACGATGCCGACCCCTTGAACATTTCAATGGGTAACCCCGGCTTGAAGCCTTCGTGGAGCAACACCTTGCGTGTGAGCTACCACGGCTACAACCCCGAACGACAGCAAGGATTGATGGGTGGGGTGAACTTCAGCCAAACGAGCAATGCTATTTCAAACCGCATGGTTTACGACGAAACCACCGGTGTGCGCTACATGCGTCCGGAAAACATCAATGGCAACTGGAATGGTCGCGGTATGTTCATGTTCAATACCGCAGTCGGACGCGAAAAGCTGTTTAACATCAACACCTTTACGTCGTTCAATTTCGACAATTCCGTGGGTTACATCAGCCGAATGAATACCAAGCAGGCAGTCAGTGCGTCGGCTGCGCTGCTGGCACTCCCCAAAACCGAGGTGGAGCATACTTACGACTACTACAATAATATATTCAACAGTGCGTCGTCGGAAAAAAACACCACACGTACGTTCCGCATCGACGAAAATGTCAGATTGTCGTACCGTGCCAACTGGTTTGACGTCGGCGTACTCGGACGTTTGAACTATCAGCATGCCCGTGCCACCATTCAGAAAAATGCCAACATGGACACCTGGAACTTTGCATACGGTGCAAACGCCAACTTCAACTTCGACTTTGGCCTGAGCATTTCGACCGACATCCGCATGACTTCGCGCCGTGGCTACTCCGACCGTTCGATGAACACGAATGAACTGTTATGGAATGCCCAGATTGCCCAGTCGTTCCTCAAGAATAATGCCGCTACCATCAGCATCCAGTTCTACGACATTTTGCAGAAGCAAAGCAACGTAAGCCGTACGCTCACCGCCACGCAGCGCACTGACTCGTGGACGAATGCCATCAACTCCTACTTCATGGTTCACTTTATTTATAAGCTGAACATCTTCAACGGCAGCATGGCTGGTAAGGGCAAAGAAAAAGGCGAACGCATGGGACCGCCCAATATGCGCGGTCACGGAGCTATGCCGATGCGTATGGCACACCCCATGATGTAATGCAAACAGGCTCACTTACATATATAACACACAACTTCAAAGCCACCAGCACGGTAAGCAGCTGTAAGGTAACCACCTACACAATTAGTTGCAAATCGGTGAATCGCCCTTTGTAAAGGAAGGGATAACCTTAACAGTTTGCCAACTTGTGCCGGGGCAATGAAACAAATTAAAAACATCTCTTTCCTTATTTCATTTCTCTATTTTTTCAAGATAGATTGAAAGTGTCGCCGCAGTGATTGCGCCGGCACTTTTTTGTTTTGAAGTCGTCTGAACTTTTATGAAATTCAAGATTTGCCTTAATTTTTGAGGCGTTTTTGGGCCTTGAAGAAGGAGTGTAGCGAGCTACACGACTGATGAAAGGTCAAAAAACGACCAAAAAGAAAGGTGAAGATTGAATTTAGAAGGGATAAATCTCCAAATCAAATCTTCATCAGAAAAGTTTAGACGACTTCTTTATCAAAATTGATGCGCTCAAGGGCAGATTTGTAACTTTGCAGCGTTTCCAAACCGGATAAATATTGCAGCATTTCTGAACTTAAAAAATAATGCTTTCTGCATTGTATTCCGGAACAGTGAACAGCGATATTTGACTTATTGATACAAAAAAATAACAGAGCAGTCAGGCTACACAAACAATACTTGCATCCGGTGATACCATCGAGAAGAGGAGATTATGCGCTTCCCACTCGCCTAACAACCTACTCTTTTAAGTTAAAATATACCTTTCTTAGGGTATTTCGGGACTTTATAGGTCAAAGTACCTTTGCACCCGAAAAAAAGGTTTCCGGCAGGTTGTCCACTTATGTTTACTCTTCGGTTGTCAGCTGAAAGTAAATAGCCAAAGAGTAAACAGAAAACAGGTGAACAAGTAAAATGCTTCCTACTGAAATACTGACTGTTTGGGCACCCAATATTCAAATGGGTTCAACCAGTAACTTCATATGGTAACATACATGACAAATAAAATATACTTAGGTAAAACCTTAGGTTCATTTCTGATTGTACTGTTGCTCATGTCCATAGGCCACGCCATCATGATATTGATGGATGTACAACGCCACCGACAAAAACTAAACCCTGGTGCCCTACCCGCCACACCGGGCGAAAGCCTGCTCTGCTTATTTTAATCAATCAACATATCACGTATGAAAAAAATCTTTACGCTTCTTGCTGCCACCATGGGTTTGCTTTCAGCTTCGGCACAACAACATGGTGCCATGACCTTTGCCGGCAAATCTGTATTCTACATTTCAGCCGGTTCCACCCAAATGGGCACCACCGAAACGGCTTCAGACACTGTACGCTACGAAGGTTCCGACCTCACGCTGCCCAGCATGAAATACAACAACATGGTTATTCCTTCGTTCACCATCAAGAACACGAAGTACACAGGAGATCACGAAGGTGTAACCTGGGCCGACCAGCCATTTACAGCCACTGTTGGCGGTAAGGAAGTAAAAGGTTCTTCGCTCAAAGGTTCATTCACGCACGACGGAGGGGTCTACAAACTTTCACTGGCCCTCACCTTCAACTATGGCGCCATGCCCATGCCCATCACTTACTCCATCGAAAGCTACTATGTGAAACCCACCACGAAGCAGGTATCAGTAGTAGTTGGTGGTTCAATCGGCCCGTACATCAACCCATCGGTTACCTACGATGCGCGCATCTACGAAGTCGACGGTCAAAAGCAACTCGACATTGCGCTACACGAGTATTCACTCGACGGCACAGTCATGGGCGACATCCTGTTAGGAAGCCACATCATCAAGGGCCTGACATGGAACGAAGAAAAGGGCGGTTACTTCCGCGACTACTCGCATGACGGAATCACCTTCCACTTCAAAACCTCACAGGGTATGGACGGTAACTACGGATTCACGAAAGGCGGAAATCTGCTGGTTAAGATGAACGGCACGGACATTACCTACGCCGAAAACGCTTTCCAGCCCGGCGCCATGCCTTTCCCTATTGTGTCGACCTTTGGCAAGGACGATGCCACCGGCATTGACCACGTCACCACCACGCAGCAGCAAGTATCAAAGAGCAGAAAATACATTTCGAACGGTCAGCTCATCATCGAGCGCGACGGTAAGAAATACAATGTGCAAGGAATTGAAATTCGATGAATGTGTTTGGTTTTACAAAATGGTTCACGGCCATGTCGGTAGCACTGCTTTCAGCATGCACCGGCATAGCCGATGGCATTTATGACGAACCGCCGGCCGAAGAGCTCGGACGCGAAGGTCAGATTACGGTAAACGCCACCAGTTGGACCGACTGGCACTACATCGACTTGAAAACCGACTCGGTGAGTGCACCGGTACCTATTCCCATGACGCTGACGGGCGAGAGCGACGGAAAGAACGGACAATATCTTTATTGGTTCGATGTCTTTGGCGAAGGAGTGTCGAAAAACGAATTCCGCTCGTTCACCCCCTGCGACCCGCAGCCCGAGCCGGCCGAATGGAGCATTGCTGTTCACCGCAACAATGTGCGCACCAACGGTGGGGCTGTGTTCGAAACGTCCTACACCCGCATCGACCAGTTGCCCGAATCGAGCGAAGCTTTTGCCGACATGCCGTTCACCGAGGACGTTTGGACCGAGAACGAAGTATGGGACTCACAGACACAAATGCTTCAAAGCCTCGTACCCTCTCAGGGCATCAAGGTCAACCGCGTACTTTCATCGTGGCTCACCATGCGCATTCCTCCCATGCCGCCGCAGTTTGTCCATAACAATCATGTGTTTATCCTCCGTCTGAACGACGGCACCTATGCCGCCTTGCAGCTCGAGGATTATTTGTCGCCCACAGGCACCAAGTGCTATTTAACTATCAATTATAAATATCCCTACTGACGTTGATCATGACACCTATCGCAATGTTTCCCATCATGGCCGCCTTGAGCCTACCCATGCCGAAAGAGGAGTTTAAAGATTCTGTTTTCAGCATCAGCAAAGCGGGCGAGGTGGTGGTCACTGCCACACGAACTCCGAAACTGCTGAAAAATACGCCCGTACAAACGCGCGTCATTTCGCGCCGCGACATTGAGCGGAGCGATGCCACCAACATTCAGGACTTGCTGACACAAACCATGCCGGGAGCAGAATTCACCTATGCCATGAATCAGCAAACGCACTTAAACTTTTCGGGATTTGGCGGACAGGGACTGCTCTTTCTCGTTGACGGTGAACGGATGGCCGGTGAAACAATGGACGATGTAGACTTTTCGCGCATCACGCTCGAAAACGTGGAACGCATCGAAATTGTGCGCGGTGCTGCTTCGGCTCTTTACGGAAGCAATGCGGTGGGGGGCGTGGTCAATGTCATTACGCGAAACAACGCCAAGTCGTGGACGGCGCAAGTCAACGCACGCCTTGCCAAACACGGCGAACAGCGCTACACGGCCGCGATGGGACTGGCCAACAAGCATGTGAGCAATTCTCTCTGTGCCAATTTCAGCCAAACAGACAACTACGACGTACACAGCGACCCCAACCCCGTGACGCGCATCATCACAACGATTTACGGCGATAAGGTGCTGAACCTCAACGACCGGTTCAGATGGCAACCTACAGAACAGCTCACCTTCACGGCACGAGCAGGTTATTACTGGCGCGAAACGGTGCGTACCGCCGATGTGCCGGAACATTACCGCAGTTTCAGCGGAGGGGCCAAAATGGAATGGCGACCTACGGCTCACGACAATCTTTCGCTGACCTATGCTTTCGACCAATACGACAAGTCCGACCACCTGCGTCGTCAGAATCTGGAACTCCGCGATTACAGCAATGTGCAGAACTCAGTGAAACTGCTCTACAACCACAGCTTCAGTAAGCAGCACCTACTGACCCTGGGTGTCGACTATCTGCACGATTATTTAATGAACGTCAATCTGAAAAACCGCATCCGCGAACAGGACTGTCTGGGTGTATATGCCCAGCACGACTGGGAGATTTCGCCCGAATGGGAAGTCGTTGGTGGCGTTCGCTACGACTATTTGTCAGACCGCAACCTCTCGCACCTCACGCCGCGTCTGAATCTGCGATACCGTCCGCAGCACAACCTAACGTTGCGTCTGGGCTACGGCATGGGCTTTCGCAGCCCAACGCTGAAGGAGCGGTATTACAACTTCGACATGAGCGGCATTTGGATTGTTGAGGGCACGCCCAACCTTCGTCCCGAAAAAAGCCACAACTTTACGTTCTCGGCCGAATACGCCAAACCGCGTTACAACGTCACGGCTTCGGTTTACTACAACCACGTGCAGGACAAAATTGCCACAGCGGCGCCTTATTACAAAAAGCCGGGCGACAAACTGCCCTACCTGCCCTACGTCAACCTCGCCGACTTCAAGGTGTACGGTGGTGAATTGGGCCTCAACACCCGATGGAACAACGGCTTCTCGGCTCGCTTCACCTACGCCTATACCAAGGAGGAGCTGCCCACCGACAACGACGGTAATTCCATCAACAACCAATACATTCCGGCGCGTGCACATGCGCTCAACGTCTGGGCCGAGTACGAACATCGGTGGAGCAAACTGTATCGCACGAATTTCTGTTTGAGTGGCCGTTTGCTTTCTGCCACCGAAAACCAGGAGTATGTGGATTACTACGACATTTCAAAGGGTACTGTTAAAGTTAAATACCCTGCCTACACGGTGTGGAAGTTAGCCACCACGCACCAGTTTGGCCAAGCAGTGAAATTGTCGCTGGCGCTCGACAACCTGTTCAATTACCGTCCGCGGCATTACTATCTGAATGCACCGCTAACCGACGGTATCAACTTTCAGGTTGGACTCTCTATCGACATCGACAAATTCTGACGAACTGTTTGGATGAACCTTTCTCATACATTTTTTCACCAAGAGGAAAACCGATATTCATTCCATCGGGATTCCTCTTTTTTAGTTTCCATAAGATTATAGAGAGCCGATATTTGCAAACGCAATCTCTTGCGCGTTTCAGACAGGCCTACCTGCCTTACTTTCTGTGGTAACAACATGTCAAAGAACGCAGAATGAATAAAGCACTAATATTCGTTTTTTCATCCGTTTAGGCTGAAGCGCAGCTCATCAATGCTGCAGTGTAGCCTTAATTACGAATGCAAAGATACAACACGCACCCCCCGAAATCCAAATTTTTTCGGCACCTGATATCGCACCTCCAAAGTTTTCCACACCCTCAAAAGCGCATTCAGCCCTTTGTTTATAGGCATTCCCGTGCATTTTCCACAGACCGAAAAAAGTGAAATAGGGATATAACATTTTGTCCCATTCCGTTTATCAAAACAAACTAACCGACCATCTCCCCAACCCTCTTTCCGTCCCCTTCATGAGTTATGACGCAAGGGTAAAAAAAAGACATCCGCCCCGGAAGAGGGACGAATGTCATTTTTTTGCTTGTTATTTCGAGTCGTATTTCGAAAAAGCGGCAGAACGATGAATTAGTCGTTCTTGGCAGCAGTACGCTTTTCCTTAATGCGAGCCTTCTTACCCGTAAGGTTACGGAGGTAGTAAAGCTTAGCACGACGTACTTTACCAACTTTGTTCACTTCGATGCTTTCGATGTTGGGTGATTCCAAGGGGAAGATACGCTCTACACCAATGGTACCCGACATTTTGCGTACGGTGAAACGCTTCTTGTCCTGATGACCAGAAATTTTGATAACAACACCGCGATACAACTGGATACGCTCTTTGTTACCTTCGACGATTTTGTATGCTACAGTGATTGTATCACCAGCCTTGAATTTGGGGAACTGCTTGCCTGTAGCAAAAGCTTCTTCAGCAATTTTAATTAAATCTGCCATTTTGATGGTTTATTAAAATATTGTTGTCCGTCCCAACCCAGCTTAACGGGGAACACTGCATCCCGACAGCGGCTGAGTGGAAAAGCGGTGCAAAATTACAACTTTTCGGGCAAACTGCCAAGCATTTACCGCGAACATATTTGATTTTCAGATTTTTCGAGCCTTTTTTATGCCCGACGCGGCATTTCAGGCTTGCTTCAGCCGGTTACACGGCCTCCAGGTAGTACATAATGCCGCCACTGAGTTGCAGAAGCGAAATTTCGCAAATCTTCGTATTGTATTCAGCCACGAGTATGCGTTCTTCGGCATCGAGCAAGCTCTTTTGTGCCTCGCGCATTTCGATGCCCGGCAGGTCGCCCAGCATATATCGTTCCACAGCGATGTAGTGGTTTTCCTGCGCCGTAATCAGGTTCTGTCGTTCGAGGCTCAGCAGTCGGAGGTTGTTTTGGTAAGCCTGCCACAAGTCGGCCAGGTCGGCCTTCAGTGCCAGTTCGAGTTCCTGCTGTGCCATTTCGGCATTTTGCAAATCGAGCTGTGCGTTAGCCCGCTGACGGCGGCGATTCCCGTCGAACAGCGTCATGCCCACCGTCACACCCACCGAACCGCCCCAGTTGTGGCGCGCCGTATTCGCCGAGTTCGAGGGGTAGCGGTTGTAATCGTAGCCATAGTTACCATTAAGTTTCACATAGGGGTAATCGCGGCTTTTCACGCTCTGCAAGTCAATTTGCGCCAGCGTGCGGTCGTGTGCAGCCGAAATAAGGCTGGCATTGGTGCGCAACGTAGCTGCCCAAAGGCTGTCGAAACTGAGTGCATCGTTCACCACAATCATCGTGTCGCTCACCCACAAGCGGTTGTTCACCTGCTTTTCGGCCATCAGTTCGTTCAGGCGAATGCGCGAAGAGGCAAGAATTTCGAGCTGTTTCAGGCTTTGGGCACTGTCAGCGTTAAAGTCCACCTGTGCCTGCTGCAAGTCCAGACGCGAGTTATCACCAATAATCCAGCGTTCCTGCACAATGCGCAAGCGTTCTTTCGAAAGTGACACGGCATAATTCAAGTTGTGCATACGTATGCGCTGCTGCACAAAGTTATAGTACTCAGCCACGAGGTCGGCCACATAGTTTTCAATGGCCAGTCGGGTTTGCGTTTCGCTCTGTGCCTTGAGTTCACGCAAACGCTGATAGTTGGTTTGTATTTTGTAACCATCGAACAGTGTCCATTCGGCAAACACGCCCACACCGGCCTGATGTCCCACCTGTCGGCGTTCGCGCACCACTCCCGACGCCTTCGAATGGGTGTTTCGGCTGTCGAGTGCGGCATCGTAATTGCCTCGCGCCGTAACCGTCGGCAAATAGCCGGCATTGGCTTTGGTGGCATTGTTGGCCGCGCGTTCAGCCTCGTTGCGCACCATGCGCAGTGAGTAGTTATTGTTCAGGCCGCGCTGAATGCAGTCGTGCAGAGTGAGTGTTTGTGCTGCTGCCGGCAGCAGGGCAGTCCCAAGGGTCAGCACAAAGATAAGGATTGACTTTATCATGACTTCGGCTTTTTATGAATCATATTGGTTGATACGTAGGTATAAATGGCCGGTACCACAAACATGGTGAGGAAGGTCGACACCAGCATACCGCCCACCACAGCAGTACCCATGGCCACACGGCCCGCAGCGCCCTCGGCCTTGGCAAACACCAGGGGCAGAAGGCCCAGCACGGTCGAAGCACTGGTCATGAGAATGGGGCGCAAACGCTGCACCGAAGCTTCGCGTATGGCGGTAAACTTGTCTTCGCCGCCTGCCTGGCGTTGATTGGCAAATTCCACAATCAATATACCATTCTTCGCCACCAAACCAATAAGCATGATGATACCGATTTGGCTGAAAATGTTCATGGTTTGTCCGCCCAGCAGCATGAAGAGCAAAGCTCCGCAAATGGCCAGAGGCACGGTAAGCATGATGACAAAGGGGTCCTTGAAACTTTCGAACTGTGCCGCCAATATCAGGTAAATAAGGAGCAAGGCCAAGCCAAAGGCAAATACCAGACTCGAAGAACTTTCGCGGAATTCTTTCGAGTCGCCGGCCAGGGCGGTACGGAAGGTTTCATCGAGCGTTTGTTTGGCTATGCGGTCCATTTCGTCAAGTCCGTCGCCAATGGTTTTACCCTCGGCCAGTCCGGCCGAAATGGTGGCCGAAACAAAGCGGTTGTAGCGATAGAGTTTGGGGGGCGCAATGCTTTCGGCCAGGTCGACAAGGTTTTCCATCTGAATCATCTTGCCGTCGCTGCTGCGCACATAAATGGCCTTCAGGTTGTTCGGGTCGTTGCGCTGCTGTCGGTTAATTTCGCCCACAATTTCGTATTGCTTTCCGTTCAGGTAAAGGTAGCCCATGCGCTGTCCGCTCAGTCCGTACTGCAAGGTCTGTGCCACATCGCGCGTGCTCACCCCCATCAGGTTGGCCTTGTTGCGGTTTACAGACAGGCGCACTTCGGGTTTCGAGAACTTCAGATCAACGTCGGCCATGCGGAAGGTGGGGCTTTCGTAAACGGCTGCCATGAACTTGGGCAGCACTTCTTGCAGTTTTTCGAGGTTCGGGGCCTGCAGCACATACTGCACGGGCATACCGCCTCGGCGTCCGCCAAACGACGATTGCTGCTGCACAAAGGCGCGGGCATCGGTTTGGGTGCTGACAGCGCGGGTCAGCTGTTCGGCCACCTGCATTTGCGAATAGTTACGGTCGGCCAGGTCCTTGAGCGTAATCTGTATGTTGCCGCTCGATTCAGACACACGGGCCGTGATAAACTGGGCATCGGGCACAATGGAATCGGCCAGGCGATTGATGCGTTCCGTGTAGTCGCGCATGTACTCGTAGGTCACACCTTCGGGGCCTGTGGTGCGTATGCTGATGCTCGAACGGTCCTCGAGCGGTGCCATTTCGGCGGGTACGCTGGTCCACATCCACACACCTGCCACAAGCGAAACGGCCATGATGGCAATGGCTATCCAGCGGCGTCGCAAAAAGGCACTGAGTGCGCGGGTGTAAAGGCGGTTCAGTCCGTCGAAAAAGGGTTCGGTCTTTCGGTAGAACCAACTTTGCTGTTCGCGTTTCACCAGCAGTTTGGTGGCGAGCATCGGGGTAAAGGTGAGTGCGGCAAACGAGGAAATGACCACGGCTCCGGCTACCACGAAACTAAACTCGCGGAACAGGCGGCCGGTGTTGCCTTCCATAAACACAATGGGCACAAACACGGCCACCAGGGTGATGGTCGTCGAAATCACGGCAAAGAATATTTCACGCGCACCGTCGATACCGGCCTCAAGGGGTTTCATGCCGCGCTCTATGCGTATGTAAATGTTTTCGGTCATCACGATGGCATCGTCCACCACCAAACCCACAGCCAGCACAATGGCCAGCATGGACAACACGTTGATAGAGAAGCCGCAAACATACATGATAAAGAAGGCTCCGATGAGCGAAACGGGAATCACGATGCAGGGCACGAGCGTTACGCGCCAGTCGCGCAAGAACAGGAAGATAATGATGATTACCAGCGCAAAGGCTTCGTAAACGGTTTGCTTCACCTCACTGATTGAGGCGCGAATAAAGCGGGTATTGTCAAAACCGTAGTCGTACTTCACGTCCTCGGGCAGATCTTTTTTCATCACCTCCATGCGTTCATGCACGGCATCGGCAATGTTGATGTGGTTGGCACCGGGCTGCGGCACCACGACCACGCCGACCATGGGCACGCCGTTCATCTTCATGTAGCTTTTCAGGTCGCGCGGACTGAGTTCGGCGCGTCCGATGTCGCTCAATCGGATGGTACTGTTGCCGGTCGACTTCACAATCAGGTCGTTGAATTCCTCGGTACTGTGCATCTGTCCCATGGTGCGGATGCTGAGTTCCACGGTGTTACCTTCAATGCTACCCGAAGGCAGTTCCACGTTCTCGCGGTCGAGTGCCTGCTTCACGTCCATCGGCGTAATGCCGTAACCGGCCATTTTAATGGGGTCGAGCCACAGTCGCATACAGTAACGCTTTTCGCCCCAAATCTGCACGCTGCTCACCTCGGCAATGGTTTGCAGCTGTTCTTTCACGGTGAGGTCGGCAATTTCGCTGAGTTCCAGGAGTGAGCGTTTGTCGCTCTGAATAGCCACCATCAGAATGGGGCGTGCGTCGGCATCGGCTTTCGACACCGTCGGGGGGTCGCAGTCGCGTGGCAGATAGCGTTGTGCACGTGACACTTTGTCGCGCACGTCGTTGGCGGCCGTTTCCAGGTCGACCGAGAGTTCAAACTCCACGGTAATGCGGCAGTTACCCTGCTGGCTGACGCTCGTCAGACTTCGGATACCGGGAATACCGTTGATGTTTTGTTCCAATGGTTCGGTAATTTGGTTTTCAATCACGTCGGCATTGGCACCGGGATACGAACAACTGACCGAGATGATCGGGTTATCGACCGAAGGAAATTCGCGCACGCCCAAATACAAATAGCCGATGGCACCGAATATCAGGATAATCAGTGTAAACACGGTGGCCAGTACCGGGCGGCGTATGCTTAGTTCGGATATATTCATCATAGAATGAGAAAGCTTTTACGTCAAGGTTTAAAGTTGTTTGTGAGGGGTGTTCCAATGAATTGTAAGCATGTCATTTTCGCTTTCTCACCTTAGTTCGTCAGTTTCACTTTCTGTCCTGTGCGCAGCTGCATCGTACCGCTCGTAATTACGGTATCACCCACGGCCAGTCCGCGCAACACCTGCACCTCGGCATCGGTGCGCAGTCCCTTGGCTATTTCAGCGGGCTGTGCCGTTCCGTTTTTACACAAAAACACCTTGTCAATACCCATTTCCGAAATTACAGCCGTTGCCGGAACGGCCAGGGTATTGGGATATTCGCGTGCATTGAGCGTAATGCTCACATAACGTCCGGGCACCAGGGCACCTCCGGCATTGGGATAATGGGCGCGTACGGTGTAGGTTCGGGTTTGCACGTCGACCTGCGAGTTGGTGGCATACACCTTGGCATGGCGTGGGGTGAGGTCGCCCTCGACGGTAAATGTCACTCCGGCTCCGGGTTTCAGCAGTCCGGCGTAGCGTTCGGGCACATTGAACTCGAGTTTCAGAGGTGAGTTTTTGGTCAGTGTGGCCACCGTGGTCGAGGTGGTGGCATACGTACCCTTGCTCACCTTTCGCAGTCCCACCACGCCATCGAAGGGGGCGCGCAGTTCGGTTTGGGCTATTTCGGCACGCACCATGTCCATTTCGGCGCGCAGTCCCTGCAAGTTGGCTTCGGCCTGTTGAAAGGCTTCCTTACTCACTGCTTCTTTTTCGAGCAGTGCGCGCTGACGGTACAGGCGGTCTTGCATGAGTTTCAGCTGTGCTTCGAGTTTGCGCAGCTGTGCCTGCTGGGGTGCATCGTTAATTTTGGCCAGCAGTTGTCCCTGTTTCACGTGGGCTCCTTCGGTAAAATGAATTTCGGTGATTTTTCCGGCTTTTTCAAAACTCAGGTTCACTTCTTCGTCGGGCAACAGACTGCCGCTCACTTCAATGGCATCGCGCAGTGCTTTGGGCTTCACCACATAGTATCTCACGGGCAACACCTTGTTGCGCATACCTTTACCGCCCTTGGGGGCTTCGTTGAGTTCGGCATTTTCGTGCGGCATAAAATTGCGCACACCCAACACAGTGAGGCCCACAGCCACTACGGCCATGATACCCCATTTAACGTATTTGTTCATATATCTGTAAATAAGTGCGTTTGCGTGTGTATGTGTTTTGCATAGTTTCTCTAAGCAGAGTGCCTGCGTCATCTGGAAACTGGGCATTACGTTCGCAAAATTAGCAAAAGCTACCGAAAAGCTGTTCTTTATTTCCGGCAAATTGTGCATATCTGCCATTTTTAGTGTGTTTTTCAGGTCATCCGCGTCTTAAATATGGCTTTTGCCTAACAACCGCAGCCCACTCCCCCCGACTCCATGCTGCGCCAGTACTTGTGCTGACTGGCATGCAAACGGCTAAATCAAATAAAATCTTTGAAAATGTAGAAATCTGCTAAAAAAGTCGTAACTTTGCCATTTCTTGCAAGGGTGTTTTTGCGCCTGGCAGCTGCCCGGCAAAACACCGCGCAACTTTTTTGCCGAACCTCACGCACATATTAAACTATACAACATACATTTTACATGAGTCATTTTCCCTTTGCGCCGCGATTGGTTAGCGAACTGCGGCATTACAACAAAGAAAAATTCATGGCCGACCTCATGGCCGGCTTAATTGTGGGCATCGTGGCCCTTCCCTTAGCCATTGCCTTCGGCATTGCCTCGGGTGTATCGCCCTCGCAGGGCATTCTCACCGCCATCATCGGTGGTTTCCTGGTTTCGGCTTTAGGCGGTAGCCGCGTACAGATTGGCGGCCCCACGGGTGCGTTCATCGTCATTATTTACGGCATTGTCAGCAATCCGCAGTTAGGTCTTTCCGGACTGATGATTGCCACCATGCTGGCCGGTGTATTCCTCATTGTGTTGGGTGTTTGCCGCCTTGGCACCATCATCAAGTTCATCCCCTACCCCATTGTCGTAGGGTTTACCAGCGGTATTGCGGTCACCATTTTCACCACGCAAATCAAGGACCTGCTCGGACTGAACATCACCGAAGCCATTCCGGCCGACTTCGTGTCGAAATGGATTATTTACTTCCGCCACATCACCACCATCGACTGGCTCACGGCACTCATCGGTGTGCTCAGCATTCTCATCATTGCCCTCACCCCGAAGGTGTCGAAAAAGGTGCCGGGTTCGCTCGTAGCCATCATTGTCATGACCGTTGGTGTTTACTTTCTGAATGCCCACACCTCTATGCACGTCACCACCATCGGCGACCAGTTTGGCGAAATCAAGGCTTCCATTCCTGAACTGCAAATGCCTGCCATCACCTGGGAGGGCATCAAGAGCCTGCTGCCCACGGCCATGGTCATTGCCGTGCTGGGTGCCATCGAATCGTTGCTTTCGGCCACCGTGGCTGATGGTGTGTGCGGCGACCACCACAATTCGAACCAGGAACTCATTGGTCAGGGTGTGGCCAACCTTTGCACGCCGCTCTTTGGCGGTATTCCGTGTACGGGTGCCATTGCGCGTACTATGACGAACATCAACAATGGGGGTCGTACGCCCGTGGCCGGACTGATTCACGCCCTGGTGCTGCTCGTTATTTTCCTCGTACTCATGCCTCTGGCGGCCTACATTCCCATGGCTTGTCTGGCTGGTGTGTTGGTCATTGTGTCGTACAACATGAGCGGTTGGCGCACCTTTATCCAGCTGTTCAAAAATCCGAAGAGCGACGTGATTGTGCTGATGATGACTTTCCTGCTCACCGTGATTTTCGACCTCACCATTGCCATCGAGGTGGGTTTGCTCGTGGCCTGTTTGCTCTTCATGAAGCGCATGGCTGAATCAACGCAAATCAAGGTGATTGCCGACGAAATCGATCCGAACGACGAAACTGATGCCGAGGTACACGAGGAGGCACTGACCATTCCTAAGGGGGTTGAGGTGTACGAAATCAATGGTCCTTACTTCTTCGGTATTGCCAACCGTTTCGAGGAGCTGATGGCCGAACTCGACAACCATCCCAAGGTGCGCATCATCCGTATGCGCCGTGTACCGTTTATTGACTCCACGGGTATTCACAACCTACAGAACCTCTGCGAAATGAGCCACCGCGAGGGCACGCACATCGTACTTTCGGGTGTCACGCCCAATGTTTATTCGGTGCTTGAGCACAATGGTTTCTGCCACTTGTTGGGCAAGGACCACATTTGTCCGAACATCAACGTAGCGCTTGAACGTGCTGAAATGATTGTGAAGCGTCCGCTGAAATAGCCCGCTTTTTTCTGGCTGAATGTAAGAAGCTGTTTATTTTTTACTCAAAAAGCATGTTATTCAGCTTCTAAGCGTAAAATGCCATTCTGCCTCCGTTTGTTTTTCAGCTTGCCCTTACCAACTGGGGCAAAATCTCATACACGCAGTGAACTTTTGCCCGGCTTTCGGCCTCGGCAAAGGTTCACTGCTTTTTTTGGGCACAAGGGCCTCAGCGACCAGCCGAATAAGCGGCTAAAACCACCGTACAGCCCGGCAATAACCCGAAACCGACAACGAGTTATCATTTCTCGCCCATCATTTTTTCGTCCACAGACGAAAATTTTATCAAAACATCCTGTTTTTTCGTCCGTGGACGAAAATTTTACCAATTTCGGCATTTTTTTCGTCTGTGGACGAAAAAAAACAGTATATTTGCGAAAAATTCGAGTATGAACGAAAAAATTGAATCCATAAAAAAATACAATCTTTGGTTTGGCAACACCATTGACTGTGGATTTCCCCGACCACTTTATACTTCAAATATCCATCAATACTTGGGTAACAAAGTAATTAAAGTGCTTACGGGTCAGCGGCGTGTAGGCAAAAGTTATATACTGCGCCAAACAGCCATGCAGCTTCTGCAACAGGGCGTAAAAGGCAACAATATTGTGTTCATCAACCGCGAACTGACAGCTTACGATTTTATAGCAGATTACAAAGACTTAGACCATTTCATTCATCTGTATCGTCAGGAATTAAAACCTGAAGGCCGTGTCTATATTTTTATAGACGAGGTGCAGGATATTGATGGCTGGGAACGTGTTGTCAATTCACTGTCGCAAGATTTCACCGAGGATTACGAGCTGTTTATCACCGGCTCAAACTCGAAGATGTTCTCCGGTGAGCTTTCTACGCTGCTGTCGGGCAGATACGTGGAGTTCCACATTTTTCCTTTATCGTACGAGGAGTATGCAAACATTCATCAGCTGACTATCGGCAAACAAAGTTATATTCAATATATGGCTGATAGCGGCTATCCGGAACTGGTACATTTCAATTCATCGGACGTAAAGCGAAACTACATCTCCGGACTCAAAAATACAGTTTTGCTGAAAGATATTATACACCGTTATACCATACGAGATGTCAAATTACTTGAAGATTTATTTGCCTATTTGGTAAACAATTCGTCGAATCTATTGTCCATTACCAACATCACCAACTTTATGAAAAGTAAAGGACGCAAAACATCTTACGATACTGTAGCCACATATTTAGGATATATAGAAGAGGTATATCTGGCCCATCGCGCTTTGCGCTATAATATCAAAGGAAAGGAAACACTTTCGGGAAATTCCAAATTCTATATGAACGACCTTGCGTTCAAAAACTACCTCTATGCCGGATTAGGATATGGCACTGGCTATCTGTTAGAAAATCTCGTGTATTTAGACCTCTTGCGTCATGGATATGATGTATATGTGGGTAATATCAAAGACAAGGAGGTCGATTTTGTAGCCTTTAAAAACGACCGCACCATTTATATACAAGCCACTTACATGCTCATTGATGAGCAAACCATTAACAGGGAATATGCTCCATTAGAATGTATTGACGACAACTTTGAAAAAATCGTTGTTTCACTCGACGACCTTCAACTGCCATCGCGCAATGGTATCAAACACATCAGAGCATGGGAATTGTCGGATATTCTGTAATGCCCACCCGATAAGTAGGTGTTCAAAATTATTTTATATAATTCTATCGAAGTATTTTTACTTTGCTTCGCGAAGTCAGGCTTCACCTCAGCATAGCTCTTGAGAGCAAGCTCTCATCGCTCTGCATTCGGTTTGCACTGACATTGCATTACGTTCTTGCACCGCACACTCTCACACAAAAAAAAGAGAACTGCCAATCCGCTGAACTCAGCAGTTCAGCAGACCCACAGTTCTCACTACATGAAAAAGAATAGCAAGCAGGTGTTCTAAAATAATTTTAGGACGCCTGTTTTTTTTGTAAGCAACCCACCGCCGTTACTTCTTACTCATCGGCGACTTTTTGGGTTTCACATCCAGTCGGTACACAACGTGAAGCATCACATACGAGGGTTTCGTGTTGTAACGCGTTTCCTGCCAACCCTGGTTGTTCACCTCGCGGCGCACATTGGGAATCTGTTGCAGCAAGTCGAAGCCGATAGCCTTGATGAGCCACTGTTTGCGGCGGCCGAGCGGACGCGACAATTCGGCATTCCACACCCAGTCGGTCGTATTCATCGACGCATCGGTGTAGCCTCGGCGGTAGTAAGCCATTATATCCGTACCGAAGTGGATGCCCCATATCAAGGGGGTGGAAAGGGTCACACCATAGTTGAAGTGCGTAAAGGAGTTCGTCGCAAAACGTCCGTCCAGACTCTTCTGCTTTCTCCAGGTCAAATCGGCCTTTGCCCCCAGACGCATTTCGTTGATGCGGTAGTCCACGCGGAAATGGTCGGTAACGTTCAGGTTATCAACGGCCGACTTTATCGGCGACGCTGCCTCGCGGTCCGACACGTAGTCCAGACTGTGGTCGAAACTAAAACCTAAGTCGTTGCTGATATTCCAACGCTTTGCCTTGCCCAGCAAACGGCTGTAATTACCCTTTGCCCAGGCACGCCATGTGCCGTTGATGTTCATGGGGCGCACGGTTGTCAAACCCGTTTCGGGGTTGTAAAAGCGGCCAAAGCTGAAACTGTTTTCCCATTCCGAGTAACCGCCCGACACCTCAATGCTCCGCATATAGTCGTTGCGTTCTCTGAAGCGATACACCGCTTCAAGGCTATATTCGCGACTCGTTTTCAGCGACGGGTTGCCGGCATCATGCCACAAGGGGTCGCTGCTGTCGTTGCGGTCAATCAGGTACGAGAGTTCCGGCAAGCGGTTCATAATGGTTCCTATCAAATCGACCGAATGGTTGTTTTTGCCCCAAAACGGATTCAGACGTGCGTTGCACACCACCTGCGTTTTTTTCATTTCCTCGTCCGTCTGGTTGCGGTAATCGCTGATGCGGCGCGAACTTACCGGCAATTCGGCTGCGGCATTGAGTCCAAAATCCTTGAAACGTAAGTTAAACTTTTGCTCCACCGTGGCATTCCGTTCCATCCGTGTGGTATGATACGAGTTCAGTTCGTCGATTACCCACGTCAAGGCTGCCGCTGAAGGAGCCAGCCCATCGTCGTTGCTGCGCGAAAGGTCCTGATGCCCCGATTTGAAGGTCTGTTCATAATTTACAATGGATGCAGAGCGTATGCTAAAATCGCCAAAATATTTAGTACCCGCATCAAACGTCACACTGCCTCCATAATTATAGTCGAACGAGGGGAGGACATATCGCCGCTGCTCCGTCAGGTTACGGTGCGGTTCCATTTTATAGGCCAGGCGGTCAAACAGGTTGCGGTCGGCATCGTGCTTGTTGTAGCTGAACTTCAGGTAAAAATCCAGCGTTTGCCTTTTACGCAAATAATTACTTCTGAAAAGAGTCACCGAAGTACCCCAGGCCGTTTCGCGTTCGTTGCTCCACATCGTGCGCTGGTAAAGCGTGTCGAGCGCACTGCCGCCTTGTGCCTGTTCACTGACATATTCCGAGTTTCCTTTCCGTTTGTTATGCCGGTAGTAGGCCGTTGCATTCGCGCTTGAAAATCCCCTGGAATCGGGATTGTAAATATGGGCATTCCAGTTCAAGTCCGTCGAAGTGCGCTTATTGGCCGACTGCGATGTGTAGTGCGTCAGCAAGTCATTGTAAAACGTCTCGCCGATAGTGCTGCTTTCGAACAATTCCTCTTCGCGCTGCGCTTTCAGCGAAGTATTGAACTGCAATTTTTTGTTTTTGGGTTGAAGCGAAAAAGTGACACCGGCCAGATAGCTTTTTTTCTCGCCCGACGTCGCATCCTTGCGGGTCCATTCTCCTTTGTCGCCCGGTGTTGCCCCATCGTTCGTATTGTTCGCAGCCGCGTAAATACCGATGGACGAATGGTTCGTGTAGCGCAAGGCAAAGAGGCGTGCCATCCAGCGTTCGTCGACGGGTGCTTTCAGTGTCGTACCGCCTCCCACTTCGTAATTGCTAATCCACCCCTGCTCATATTCGCGCTTCAGCATCACGTCCATCACCAAGGGATCCTGCCGCTTTTCTTCCTCGCTCAGCGGTGCATCGTCGCCACGATATTTGCGTTTATCCGATTTTCTGTACACCTTTACCTTGTTCACCGTATAAGCCGGCAAATTGCGCAAAGCTATTTTGGGGTCGCCGTCGAAAAAGTCGCGTCCGTTAACCAGCAGACTCTTCACAAACTCACCGTTCACCGTGATGCGTCCGTTGTCGTCAAGGTTTACTCCCGGAAGGGCACGCACCAGGTTGTCGAGCATCTACCCTTCGTGCATTCTGAAAGCGGCGGCGTTATATTCTATCGTATCGCCCTTCATCACCATCAATATGCGCGAAGCATTCACCTGTGCCTCGCCGAGGTTCTGATCCAACTCGGGCCAAAGGTCAATATCTTTTCCCGCATACCTCACTTGTTCATCTGGGTTCTTCGCATACCGCTCTGGAATCTTCCACTCCCGGAACTCGGTAGGATATCCCTTACACTCCACCCTGATTACCACATGATTGCGACGGGGAACTGTACCTTGATGGCCAATATACTTATTATTAATGAACCAAGCCTCCAAAGAATCTCCCACCAACGTCACACTGTCCTTCTCCATAATCGACACACGTGCCTCCGTCAGTGCTTCCTGCGTAAAACCGTCCAACACTTTTATATACCGCACAAACATCGTCGGCTCCTGTGCTAAAGCACTGAACGATGAAAAGGCACTCAGCAATAAAGGGTATATGATTTTTTTCATAATTTGAATATTTTATAGGTCATAATTGTCTTATCAATAATGCTTCAATGATCATCAACTCTACTTTAATCAAGATGATTATACACCAGCCATTCTGCAGGATAATGATCGGCTATACTTACATTCTTTAAAGGTCCATCAAAATGGTGGTAAGGCCTTACTACTTGTTTTTCTGCTGCTTCCGAAAGGTAAGCTCCCCACCAACTGAATGTACTATTGGCTATGATGAACTTTTTAAATTGGCTCATCAAGCACAACTGATGAATGGCATCCAGTTCATCTGCAAAATGCACCGTATGCGCCATTGTAGCCAAATTTTCCTTGCACCAATCCAAATCATCCGAAAATACATAGACGTCCAGTCCTTGAAAATATGTTCGGTAGGCACCCATGTAATATTCCTGAGGTAAAAGATAGTGTGTGGGATCTGTTACGAAATCACCGCGTCTGACGGAAATAGCCACACATTGGTTCATGTCTATGTTTGACGCTGTGACAATCTGTTTTACGGCTTCAGATATGGCTTCCTTAAACGTAAAGTTTCGACGGATTACACTTTCACAATCTTGCCAATATTTAACTGATTGCAAATAACCATCTATTCCCACCACCTCATGCTGAATGATGTTTTTAAACTTATCAAAGAACGCTATGGAGTAAGAAAAATCCGGTTCTCTAAATAGAATATTAACCGGCAATGTCAATATGGGTATATCACTTAAATTGAAATACCGACCATTTTTCCACTCTTTAAAAAATGCAAGTTGCGTTTGATATCGATGAGCCATACCTAAAAGGGAGGCTATAACGAAAAGTTGGTTTCCAAGATTAAATTTCAACCAAGGATTATGCAGCATATTTGAATAGATCATCGAATTCTTTTATAGATAAGTTTGTATTCAAAATTCCATGCGAGCATTCCGGACAAACCGGAATACTCGTGGAACTTCCTATAAAAATATTAACAACTACTTCATAAGTAGGTGTTCAAAATTATTTTTACATTTGAATTGCGTTATTGTGCCGTAG